>MDTE01037373.1_pt1 | contig 71746 bp, 67 predicted proteins | sample 811231 | NCBI WGS metagenome assembly MDTE01 (sample SAMN05326651, study PRJNA326480) | marine metagenome | isolation source: seawater | place: Indian Ocean: Red Sea | collected 2010
CGGCTGGTGGCGTGTTGCGCACAGGGAGAAGGCGGACTTCGGTCTGTGATTCGGTTGGCGACGGATGGGGACCATGAGGTGCTCGCGTCCGACTACAACGGGAAGCCGTTGAACAGCCCGAACGACCTCTGCTTCGATCCTGAGGGCCGAATCTACTTTACTGACCCGAGGTATGGTGATCGGTCTGACTGCGAACAGGATCTCCAGGCCGTTTATCGTATCGAACACGATGGTCGACTGACGCGTGTGATCGAGGATGTAGAGACCCCGAATGGAATCCTGATGACCCCTGACGGCCGAACGATTTACCTGATCGACAACAATCCGGAGGACTGGGGTGCCCGTACCTTGCTCAGTTATGGACTGACGGATGAGGGTGACTGGGCACGAAAGGCGGAGGTCTACGACTTCTCGCCCGGCCGCGGTGGCGACGGGATGGTCCTCGACATTCAGGGTAATGCGTATGTGACGGCAGGCGATGGTGAGAGCGGCGGTGTCTACGTGTTTTCGCCTTCGGGAGAGCACCTCGCCTTTATCCACACGCCGGAGCCGCCGACGAACTGCACGTTCGGCGGACCCGAGCTACGCACCCTGTATATCACAGCAACCACATCTGTTTACAGCATTGAATGCAGCGAGCCAGGTTTTCTGGCTTATCCGCGTATCTGACAAGGAGTGATCATATGAAGGTTGGAATCACACAAATCATCCTGAAAGACACGCCGCTAGCCGACATCCTGCAACTCTGTGTCGACGCAGAGTATGAGGCCGTCGAGCTCGTGTTTTCCGAGGGAGGCGACCCGGAAGTCGACATGAGCGATGATGAGATCCGCGGGGTGAGAAAGCAATGCGACGAGGCAGGGATCGAGATCGGGAGTTCGATCGCTTGGTATGCCGAACGCGGATGTTTCTTGAGTGCTGACAAGGCGGAACGGGAACACGGGAAGAAGTGCTTGCGTCGGTCGATCGAAATTGCCCACGTGTTGGGTGTGGACGCCGTTCTGCTGCATCCCGGGCAGCTCACTGCAGATGCCACCTACCAGGAAGCGTGGGACTGGATGCTCGGCGAACTCAAAGAGATCGCGCCTTCGGCCGAAGAGAAGGGCGTGACTGTGGGGATCGAGAACGTCTGGAACAAGTTTCTCCTGAGCCCCAAAGAGATGGCCGACTTCGTTGATGCCGTCGGCAGTCCCCGTGTCGGTACCTACCTCGATACAGCAAACATGATGTTTTACGGGTTCCCGGAGCACTGGATTCGCGGTCTTGGTGACCGGATTGCCCGCGTCCATTTCAAGGACTTCGTCAGGCGTGAGAAGAATTTCGTGCCGTTGATGGATGGCGATACAGACTGGCCAACTATCGTTCAGGATTTGCGGAACATCGGGTATGATCGACCGGTGATTCACGAGGTTGGCGGCGACCGCGATCTACAGATCGAGATGGCCAAGCGCATGAAGAAGATCGTTAGCCTATGAGTGATATCAGACGCGTGCTGGCGGCGGATGGGGCAGGACGCATCAGTGTGATCGAAGAGCCGATGCCTTCGCCTGAACCCGGCACGGTACTGGTTGAGGTCTCGGCAAGCATGATCAGCCCGGGGACCGAGCTCGGTGGGGTTAGTCGACGTCGGGAGAAGCCGTCGGATGGAGCTCCCCGGCCGTTCGGCTACTCGAATGCCGGCGTCGTCGTCGCCGTCGGCGAGGGTGTGGACAGGCTCGAGGTGGGTGATCGTGTCGCCTGTATGGGGGGCGGGTACGCTCAACACGCAACGCACTGCTGCGTACCCCAGAATATGGCCGTTCCGATTCCAGGCTCTGTTTCTGATGACGACGCGGCATCCGTACATCTTGTCGCGACCTCATTGAACGCGGTTCGCAGGCTCGATCCAGAGATCGCGGAATCTACGGCTGTTGTCGGTATGGGTTTGGTCGGGAACTTTGCCACGCAGTGGCTCAGGGTGGCTGGTTGCCACGTCGTTGCCCTCGATCGCCTTCAGATGCGGCTGGATAAAGCAGACGTTTGTGGCGCGCACCTGTGCGTCGATCCTACTGCGGACGGGGGTGAGGATGCCGTTCGAACCTTCACCCGGAATCGAGGTCTGGACGGAGCGATCATGGCCTTTGGCGGTGATGGTACCCCTGCGTTCAAGATGCTGGTCTCACTGATCAAGCGGGCGCCTGACACGCACCAGATGGGTCGGGTCGTGATCGTGGGCGGAGCTCGGATCGACCATCAGTTTGCGGCCGCGCTTGGCAATCTGGACGTGCGATCCGCAGCGAGAACGGGGCCCGGCTACCACGATGACGACTGGGAGCGAGGCGCCGACTATCCGCCTGTTTTTGTGAGATGGACAACGAATCGGAACATGGAAACGTGTCTCGACTACATCGCAAGAGGTGACCTCAAAGTCGATCCCTTGATTACACATCGCGTATCTCTGGGTCATGCACCTGATGCGTGTGAAGACCTGATCCAACGGCCCAATATCGCACTCGGTGTGGTGATCTATCCGAAAGGATCCTGACGTGGCTAGAGGACTGAAAGCGGGCGCGATCGGCCGTACCGGGCGAGGGAACTTCGGGCACGGTCTCCATACGTGCTATGGCGAGGTCGACGGGATCGACCTGGTAGCCGTCGCAGACGAGGACGAGGATGGACGAGCGAAGGCTGTCGCCGACACGGGTGCCGAGCGCGCTTACGCAGACTACCGTGAGATGCTCGCCTGTGAGGACTTGGATGTCGTTAGCGTGTGTCCACGGTGGGTGGACTGTCACGAAGAGATGATCACGGATGCCCTGGATTCCGGCTGTCACGTTTATTCAGAGAAACCGATGACGTCGGCACCGGATGCGGCGGATGGGATCATCGCGCTCGCGGATTCGAAAAACCTCAAGATTGCGGTCGCTCACCAGGCCGCATACCTGCCGCAAGTGCGGGAGGCCCTGCGGATTGTCGCAGATGGTCAGATCGGGAGGCTCCGCCGGATGGTGGCAGCCGGAAAGATGGACCACAGAGGCGGGGGCGAAGACATGATCGTCCTTGGTACTCACCTGTTCAACCTGATGCGGATTGTCGCAGGAGATCCGGCGGGCGTGAGCGGCCGGGTCACGGTGGACGGTCAGAGCATCACGCCGTCAGATGTGCGGGAAGCGGGAGAACCGGTCGGGTTTATCGCCGGCGATCGCGTGCACGGACACTTCGCTTTCTCGAACGATGTGACAGCGACCTTTGACTCCTGGCGCCGTGAGGAAAGGAATGGCCGGCCCTATGGGCTGGTGATCCAGGGCGAGTCTGGCGCGATTGCCTTCGACGCGAGCGCCAGCCAGGTCGCGATGTTGGAAGAGGACGCCATCGCTCATTGGGAATCCGGCCAGGTCTGGGAGCCGCTGGATTTGGACCCGGTGCCGCTGATGGGAGGGAACGCGCTTGCTATCCGTGACCTGATCGATGCGGTCGAAGAGGATCGTGATCCGATTTCCAGCGCCAGGGGGGCACGAACGGCCCTTGAGATGATCCTCGGGATCTATGCATCAGAGGTCGCAGGGGGAGCGCATATCTCTTTGCCGCTCGAAGATCGACGTCATCCATTGGATGTCTGGACTGTCCGCGGCTGATGCTGATTTGGGTATGTTGTAGGGTAAGGTGGGGATGCTAAGATGAATCTGAACATTCGAAACGACATATCAGGAGAGATCGCTTCTCCGACGTTGCTCGCGGGCTGGCCCGGAATGGGGAGCGTCGGGGTCGGGGCGGTCAACTACCTGAGACGGCATCTCGAGGCCGTCCCCTTCGCCGATGTCGACATGACTGAGTTCTTTTGCCACGAAGAAGTGGTCGTGGAGGATGGCATCGCGCAGTTGCCGGCCATGCCCAACCACGTGTTCTATCACGTACCGGATCGGGATCTGATCATCTTCGAGAGTGAGGCCCAGGTTGGTGGCGAAGGGGGCATCGCACTGATGAACCGGGTTCTCGACCTTGCGCAACAATTGGACGTGCAGGCCATCTATACGGCAGCCGCCTATGCGATTCCGATGCGGCACAGCGACGATGTACACGTACTCGGCATCTCGAACCGGGAGTCCATGCGTGATCACGTTGTCGATCACGGGATCGAGGTGCTCGAGCAGGGCCGGATCTCAGGCTTGAACGGTCTGCTCCTCGGTTTCGCCGATTCCCGTGGTATTTCCGCCGCCTGCCTGCTGGCGACGATGCCGCATCAGTTGGTTCAAATGCCCAACCCTAGGGCGTCACGAGGGATTATTAACATCCTGACGAGCCTGCTGGACGTGGAGGTCGATCTCACGGAGATGGACGAGGCAGTCGAGGAGATGGGGCGGGTGATCGAGGAAATCGAGCAGCGAATACGCTCTGCCTTCTCGTCGATGGAGGGCGAAGGCAATGACTCCACCGAAGAACTCACCGAGGTCGACGAAGAGACCGTTCCCGCGAAGGTGATGGAACGGATCGAGCGAATGTTCCTGCAGTTCAGTAATTCACCATCCGCGCAGCAGTCCCGCGTGATGGCTCAGCAGTTGAAGGAGGAACTCGATAAGTGGGACCTGTATGGGGTGTATGAGGATCGGTTCCTGAATCTGTTTAGAGATCAGTGACTGATACGCCAGAGGAACAAAACAGTGGTCGCAGCCATACGGCTGCGGCCATTCGTGTTTGTGGGCTTGTCCCGCGTAGTTGCACGCACTAAGTTATGGGCCCAGTTGACATTACACCGGATGGGAAGGGTAGATGAGCGAAATCAAGATCGATCTCTACAGTGACACGTCGACCAAACCGACGCAGGCCATGCGCACTTTCATGTGCGAGGCGGAGGTTGGTGACGAACAAAAGGGCGAGGACCCAACCGTCAACCAGTTGCAGGCAATGGTGGCTGACCTGTTGGGAAAAGAGAGCGCTCTGCTCCTGCCGTCCGGGACGATGTGCAACCAGATCGCCTACGCCGTTCACTGCGGACCGGGTGACTTGATTTTGCTCGATCGATCCGCCCATCCCTTGATTTCCGAGTCCGGTGGGGCGGCCGTGCTGGCGAGCGCGACAATGTATCCGATCGACGGTGACCGTGGTCAGTTCACGGCTCAGCAGGTCGCCGAGGTGGTGGAGCCACCGACGAGATACAAGCCGACCTTTCGCTTGCTGTCGATCGAGCAGACGACAAACCGACCTGGTGGATTGATCTGGCCTCTCGAGCAGATCCGTGAGGTCGAGCAGGTGGCCCGAGACCGCGGCATGATGATGCATATGGACGGGGCGCGACTGCTGAATGCGGTCGTGGAGACGGGGGTCGCTGCCTCGGACTACGCCGCCAGCTTCGACACTGTCTGGGTCGATCTCAGCAAGGGCCTGGGGGCACCGATCGGTGGCGTGCTGGTGGGAACTGAAGCTTTCATTCACGAGGCCTGGCAGTGGAAGCAGCGAATCGGGGGCGCTATGCGGCAAGCGGGGATTGTTGCCGCGGCAGGGATCTACGCGCTCGACCACCACATAGACCGCATGGCTGAAGACCACGCGAACGCGAAACGTCTGGCGAACGCGATATCGGGCGCTCCAGGGATCCGGATCGATCCTGACACCGTCGAGACCAATATGGTCCGGTTCGAAATCGACGAACTCGGGGTGGACTCCGCTACGTTTATCAACCGGCTGATTCAGTCGGCAGGCGTCCGGGTGAGTGGTCCTGGACAGTATCTCATCAGAGCAATTCCTCACCTCGGAATTACCGAGGCGGACATCGACGAAGCGGCCACAGCAATCCACTCCCTGGCCGACGCGTTGTCGTGACGACTTACCAGGTCGCGATTCTCGGCTGTCGAAGTCGTGGGGCCGCTGCCGGGCGGGCTTACCACGCCCATCCCAGAACGGAAGTCGTTGGGTTGTGCGATCTGCTCGAGGAAAGACGGAACGAGCTTGGGGATGAGCTGGGTGTGGCCGCTCGCTATGCCGATCTGGACGAGATGATCCGAGAGACCGAGCCTCACATCGTCGCTATACCGACGGGAACGGAGTTTCATTTCGACCTCGGGATGCGTGTTCTGGAGCACGGTGTCCACATTGACATCGAGAAGCCGCTCTGCGTGGACCTCGAGCAGGCGGATCAACTGGTTGCCCTGGCCGCCGCGCAGGGCAGCCAGATCGCCGTTCACCATCAGGGTCGCACCGGCGCATCGATGCGGGCGGTCAAAGCCGCGTATGAAGGGGGCAAGATCGGGTCCTTGAGGTATGTCGCGGGAAGCGGGAAGGGCTACTACGGCGGGTATGGCCTGATGAACATCGGCACCCACTGTGTGAATGCGATCCTGGAACTGGCCGGCCCTTGCAGAAGCGTGTTTGCTCACGCCATGACCGGCGGGAAGCCCGTTGAACCCACGGATGTGGTGCCGTCCCCCGGTGGCATGGGGACGATCCTTGGCGAGCACATCACGGCCTCCCTCGTTTTCGACGACGGGGTGACGGCGACTCTCAACCAGCATCGGTTCGAGACGGTCGATACCCGGGCATACCACGCCGAATTCTTCGGTACGGAGGGTCGGCTGTTCTGGCGGAGTGGGGAGGCATGGTGGCTGCCGAATCCCCATTGGGTACCAGGGGAATCTCAGACGGAGTGGCAACTGCTTACCCCTGATTTGCCCGATCTGGAACCGATCTGGAATGTGGCTATCGATGATGTCCTATTTGTCGACGAGTATGTGCACGCCCTGGACGAGGGGCGACCTCACACCTCCAGCGGGACGGAGGGTCTGCACGTATTGGAGGTGTTGATGGGAGTGTTCGAATCCGCCGCCTACAACACACGGGTGCTGCTGCCCCAGACGCATCGGGATCATCCACTGCTTCGTTGGTGCGAGGAGGCCGGGGTCGGTGCGCCAGAGGAGATGCCGCGGCCCTATAAAGAGTGGCTGGCCGTCGAAGACACACGTCTGGGTCGCGAGCCGGTTGCTTGAGGGATACAGGTGTTCCGAGACTCATACAACGGTGAGAACAAGAAGATCTTCTGGCACGAGATGTGGCGGGATGAGTTCCACGCAGCTCTGGAAGATGCCCCGGTGGTGGTCGTTCCGGTTGGATCGATCGAACAACACGGCCCTCACTGCCCGATGGACGTCGACATTGTGGGGCCTTTCTACATGGCGGTAGAGGCAGCCTGGCGAACAGAGGGCTATCCGCTCATCGTCGCTCCTCCTGTGTGGTCCGGGTTCACGCATTACAACAAGGGATTCCCGGGTACGATCAGTCTCCGTATCGAGACGTTCATGGATTTATTGCAGGATATCTGCGTATCGATCCACGAAAACGGCTTCCATCGGATCATCCTCGTGAATGGCCACGGAGGGAATGATGCTCCGGTCCGTGTCGTCCGGGATGTTCTGGCCGAGCGGAACGTGTTTGTGGTCGGATTCTCGTGGTGGAAGATGGTCGAGCAAGAAATGCTCGAGTGGGGTGATACCGACAACGGGAGCGTTGGGCACGGGGGAGAATGGGAAACGTCGGTTCAGTTGCATCTGCGCGAGCACCTCATCCGGAAGGACCTGATGAACGACGACGTTTTTCCCAATCCATTCAGCGAGGATCTCCAGTCGTTCGTAGGGTTCAGCGAACGGCGGAGAGATACGAGAGACATCACGGGAACTATGGGCAGCGCGAGTGCGGCTTCGGCAGAGAAAGGGGAGCGGATATTCGAGCTGGCCGTTGAGCGACTTCAGCGGGTGGCCAGCGAGTTTCACGAGCAACCCATTCGCCATTATTTCGAGTTTGGATCTCATTGCCCGAGGATGCAGTCATGAAACGACTATGGATAACTCTTGCAGCGGTTATCCTGGCTGGGCTGGTTAACGCGCAGAGCCTCTCGCTGGTTGCAAGCCGGAACCTTGCTGGCAATTTTGCGGGGATCCTCGGGACCGGAAAAGTCGTCGACGCGCTACGACGTGCGGGCACTTCCGCCTTGTTGGTAGATCTGGGCGGTGCGATGTCATCGGCCGAGTCTGCGTTCGAACATCGTCGGAAGGGGAGCTTGACCGTCGATACCATGAACCGGGCAGGCTATTCGGCGTGGTTCGTCGGGGGACGGGACCTGGCGTGGTCGGATCAACTGAGTAGGTTCCTTAGGCTGACCGAGTTCCCCGTTCTGGCCGCGAATCTACATCGACCAGAGACGGGTCGTCACCTGTTTCAGGTGCAACCGTTTGCGATTCTCCGGTCGGGTTCTACTCGAATCGGGATGATTGGGCTCGCAGAAGGGAGTCGAGGGTTGCTCTCTTCGGACCCTGTCCGGGCCGCACGTTATTACACCGGTTTGATTTCTGGCCGATCTGATATCACGATCATCGTGAGTGTGTCGGACCGTGCTACCAACGAGACAATCGCTGCGCTCGAGGAGGTTGATCTGGTTGTGGGCGTTGGGCCTAGGAAGGGTGTCGAGGGGTCTTCAGCGGGATGGGTTGTTCAGATTGAGGAGGGAACGGGTGTCTGGGGAATCGACCTCACGCTGTCCGAGGGGGCGGTGTCCGCGGTCGTCGCGAGCCGCGTGGATGTGCAGCCGGTTTCCAATGAAGAGGTGGCGGAGGCAATGATGGGGTGGACGGCCAACCTGGAGGGAGAACCCGTGTCGCTGACGACAGTGATCGGGCGATCCTTGGGGGGCTTCAACCACGCCCTGACCTCACCGCTCGGCTACCTTACTGCAGACCTCCTGCAGGCGTCAGCGGAGACGGATGGCGCGCTCGTCAGGACGGCACACTTCCCGGAAGATTTCGTTACGGGAGATGTAACCGTTGCCGACCTGATGCAGACGTATCCACTGCCATACACCGTAGGGGTCGCGAGCCTGAAAGGCACCCAGTTGCTCGAGTTGCTGGACCCGAAGGCTGGTGAGTTGATGTACTATCCTGCCGGGGTGTCCGTCGTGTATGGTACAGAAGGTCTCGTCGAGTCTCGGATAGGTGGCAAGGCGATCGATCCTCGCGTGGACTACACCATTGCTGTCGAGTTTGCGAACGGTGTGCGGCTTGGCGATGACGTCTCGATACGAGACACGGGCGTTGCTATTCGGGATCTGCTCGGAAGACACCTGAGGACGTCGTCCACCGTCAAGGGTGTCGTCGATGGACGGATCCAGAGGCGTTAGGTGGGCGGACCAGGTGAAAGCGAACAGCCCCTGCTGGGGATCGAGTTCGCTGAGGATGAACCTGAAATCGCGAAAGTTCGCGATTTTTTTGTGACCGTGGCCGGGGGCCTCGAGGAGGTCGCCCTTCGAGAGATCAAGTCTCGTCTGAAATGCGTTTCAAAGGTTCGCGTGGAAAGACGCCAACGCCTGGGGAGGATCCATTTTAGGTATGATCGGAGCCCGAGCCACCTCACGTCCCTTGAGTGCGTCGAGGGGGTGTTTGCCGATTTGCTCCAGTTTGCTGGTGTGACTCCGGGTCGTCCCGGGCTATTGCGCATCGCCGAGGCGGTTTCGGGTGTCGATCTCGCCCCTGGAGTGGTGCTCTACAACATCCTGAACGGGATCCCCGAAGGGTCTGGGGTGGTCGTCAACTGCACGGTGGGGCGTGGTCATCGGTTTACGTCCGGTGAACTGCACCAGGTCATCAGACTGGTGCTGGCCGAAACGTATGGCCTGGAGGACGACGAACTCCAGGGCCCCTACAGCCTGCACGTCCGGATCGAGGGCAAACGGGGGGTGATCGGCTTCAGGCTCACTGAACGTGACCCGCTCGATACTGCTCGAGTGCCGGGGGATCTGACCGGGGCGACCAGCAGAGCACTTGTTGAGTTGATCCGGCCCGAGTCGGGCGATGTCTGGGTGGACATCGGATGCCGAAGTGGCAATCTGGGGCGGGCCTTCAGCGCGAAATGTGCTGGCGTCGTCGTGCTCGAGACACGGTTGGACTGGGTGATCGCAGGGGAGGGGGTCGAAGCAATCGCTGTGGCAGATGGTATATCATCTCCCTTGAGAGACGCTTCGGTGAATGGCGTGATCGTGAATGCTCGGCGTCGTTCGGAGCTCCGCTTCGACGAAACGCTTCAGGCGGAATGCTTGCGGTTACTTGGAGCTGAAAGGTATGGTCAAGTCGTACTGCTGTGCGAGCGAGACCGCGAGATGGAGGCGGAGATGGATGAGAAGCGTATTCCGTTCAAGTGCGTGTTGAGGCACCCGGTTCACCTCGGCGGTGACCCGGTTTCACTCTACCATTTGAGAGTAACCGGCTGACGAAGCAGGTCAATCCCTGGTAATATGAACATTCGAAACGTCCCATCGAGACGCAACGTTCCCGAGGCGCCATTACGAAGACGACTTCACGAGATCATCTTCGAGGCGGACACGCCCGCCGGGAAGGCTTTTGACGAGGTTTTGATCGTGTCGATTGTTCTTTCGGTGATCGTAGTCATGTTGGACAGCGTGGCCAGTGTGAGCGCGCGCTACGGGGAGACGATCGTCGCCCTCGAGTGGGGATTCACGTTTCTATTCACCGTCGAATACGTCTTGAGACTGTATGCCGTCCGACTCCCACGACGTTACGCTCAGAGCTTCTTCGGCGTGGTCGATCTGCTGGCTGTCGTGCCGACCTATGTCAGCCTCGTCCTTCCAGGGAGCCAATACCTGCTGGTGATCCGGGTGCTCCGTCTGCTGAGGATCTTCCGGGTGCTCAAGCTCGCCCAATACCTGGGGGAAGCGGATCTGCTTCTGTCGGCCCTTCGTGCCAGCCGCCGGAAAATCGCGGTGTTCCTGTTCGCGGTGCTGACTATCGTGGTGATCTGCGGATCGGTGATGTATGTGATCGAGGGGGGCGATAACGGGTTCACGAGTATCCCTCGAAGTGTCTATTGGGCGATCGTCACTCTGACGACGGTCGGGTATGGTGACATCTCCCCTCACACAGAACTGGGACAGGCGGTCGCTGCTGTGATCATGATCCTTGGATACGGGATCATCGTTGTTCCAACCGGTATCGTCACATCCGAGCTGACGCACGGGGTCAGCAGGGGCCCGGTCTCTACTCACGCGTGCCCGTCCTGTGGGTGTGATGGCCACGTCTCTGACCCAACGTACTGCTATTCTTGTGGTGCTCGAATGCACCAAGCCACGGCGGAAGGAGAGAATTGATGAAGGTCACGCTTTTCGGGTGCACGCATCCCCATTCGAAGGCCCATCTGAAGACCCTACTTCTCTCAGAGCGGATATCAGATGTGCACGTCTACGACGAGACGCCAGGCGATGCCGAAGAGGCCGCCCAGGCTGACGTGGCCATCTCGGCCAGCCATGCTACGGTCGAGTCCGCACTGGCAGACAGTCCAGATGTTGGTGTCGCCTGCCTGTCAAACGACAGGAATGCGGACCTGTGTATCCAATTGCTGGAATCCGGGGTCCACGTGATCAGTGAGAAGCCGATCGGTGCCACCGTCGAGGATGTTCAGAAGGTGGTGGATGCGGCGCAGTCCAATGGGTTGAGACTGGGGGTGATGTATCAGAACCGCTCTCACCCGCTGAATCAGGAAGCCCGCCGGATCGTACAGGCAGGAACCATCGGCCGGATCACCGGCTGCGAGGCCCGCCTGATCACATCCCAGGTCCGTTTCCGGAATCCCGATCACTGGCTCTTCAAAAGGGATGTCTCAGGCGGAGGGATTCTGTCCTGGCTGGGGTGCCATTACCTGGACCTGCTCCGGTTCGTGACCGGTTCAGAGATCCAGGACGTGTCCGCGATGGTCGGCACGCTGAGCGGCGAGCCGATCGACGTCGAGGATGTGGCAACGGTGTCGCTCCGGTTCGACGGCGGATTCGTCGGGAGCCTCCAGGCCGGGTATCAGCTGTCGCTGAGTAACTCAGGCTACATGGGGCCGAACTATGAGACCTACATGTCCATTCGGGGAACTGAGGGTCGGGTGGTCTGGGAGCCCTCCGGAACCGAAACGAAACTGCTTGTCGAGAGTACTCAGTGGACCGATGCTCCCTCCAGGGAGATCTCCTTCTCGCTTCCGACCGTGGATGCCTACGGAGGGGCACACGGTCTTGCTTTTCTGGATGCCTTCCTGGACGCCACCGAAGACCTCGATCTGCCTACTCCTGCTGACGGCACGGACGCGCTCCAGATCGCACGGATTATCGACGCGGCCTACACCTCGAGTGAATCCGGTCGACATATCTCGCTGGAGAGCTGAGTGCCGGGAGACCTGCTTAGGCCTGACGGCACCCCCGTTCAGCCGCTAGGATTGGGCGGATCTAAGGAGACACGCCCGCAGATGATCGACCGGGCATTCCGCCTCGGTATAGACTACTTCTTCTTCTACACACTCAAGTTCTCGGGCCTTGTGGACGGGGTCTCTTCGCTCTGTCGACGTCATCGGCAGGAGATCTGCATCGCCACCGGCACTGAGTCCCGAGAGCTCGAGAGCCTCGATTCTACGCTCGAAGATGCACTTCTGTCCCTCCGAACGTCGTTTCTTGATATCTTCTACCTTGAATATCTCGCACCCTCCGAGTCCTTTCAGGACATCGAGCGCGCACTCGACCTCGTCTCCAAGTGGAAGACGGACGGTCGAATCCGGTATCTCGGCGCGAGCGTCCACGACCGTGACCTTGCCATCCGCACATTGGAAACGGGCATGGTTGACGTCTTGATGCACCGCTACAACATGGCCCATCGACGGTCCGAGGCTTCTGTACTTCCACGGGCGTCCGAACTCGGTATACCCGTTGTCGCCTTCACTTGTACACGGTGGGGATCATTGCTGAAGGGCCATCGAGAGTGGGACCGCGGCATTCCGACTGCCGGAGACTGCTACCGATATGTCCTGAGGCATCCGGCCGTCAGACTGGCCCTGACTGCTGCCCAGTCGATCAGAGAGTTGAGCGAGAACGTCAACATATTGGAAGAAGGAAGCATGAACGACGCTGAAAGCAGGACCTGGTCGGCCTACGGTGATCTGGTCTATGGCGACGGGACAGACGCTTTCGAAACCCGGTGGCCGTAGCCGCCTAGATGGAGGATGTATGCCGATTGTGAATTACGAGCGGTACTGCGAGATGCTGGAACGCGCCCACGCAGAGCACTTTGCCTACCCCGCGATCAACATCAGCACGGTCGACACGATGAACGCGGCGATCGAGGGTCTCGTCGCTGCGAACAGTGACGGGTTTATCCAAGTCTCGATCGGAGCCGGTACTCATTCGTCAGGGAACCTGGCGGACTCGGTTCTGGGTTCGATTACCCTGGCTGAACACGCGCATCGTGTCGCCGATCGTTACGACGTGAACATCGCGCTGCACACCGATCACTGCACGACCGATAAAATCGATGACTTCCTCGTCCCACTGATTGACGAGACGGCGCGTCGCAGGGCGGTCGGACAGCCCAACCTTTTTAATTCTCACATGTATGACGGGAGTGACCTTCCACTGGAAGAGAACATGTCCCACGCCGTCCCACTGCTCCAGAAGTGCGCGGAGAACGAGATCATCCTCGAAGTCGAGGCCGGTGTCGTCGGTGGAGAAGAGGAGGGGCTGAACAGGGAAGATGTGGCGAAGGAGAAGCTCTACACGACGCCCGAGGATATGCTGGCCGTCTACGACGCGCTGAGCGCTGTGCCTGAGGCGCGCTACATGTTTGCGGCCACCTTCGGGAACGTCCACGGCGTTTACAAGCCCGGAAACGTGGTGCTGACGCCCACCATCCTGAAGGAGGGGCAGGACGCGGTGGTGAAGGCGCACGGGGACGCCGCGCGTTTCTGGTTGGTCTTCCACGGCGGATCGGGATCGGAACTGTCGGATATCCACGAGACGCTCGATTACGGCGTCATTAAGATGAACGTCGATACCGACACCCAGTATGCGTTTACACGTCCGATTGCCGACCACATGATGAAGCACTATGACCAAGTGCTGAAGGTCGACGGGGAGGTGGGCGTCAAGAAAGCCTATGATCCTCGTGGATGGCTGAAGTCCGGCCGCGCCGGGATGGCCGACCGGGTGGTGCAGGCCTGTGAGGACCTGAAGTCGGCCGGCCGCTCGATGGGGCGTTAGTTGACGGACACCTGGGCAGGCAACGGCTTGCCGGCGAGACCGGCGATCAGGTTGTCGACGGACATTTGGGCCATCTTCTCCCGGGTCTGGCGGGTGGCGCTGCCGAGATGCGGGGCGATGATCACGTTTTCCAGCGCCAGCAGGGGGTGATTCCGGGGAAGCGGCTCGGGCTCCGTAACGTCTACAGCGGCTGACGCGATTTGTCCCTCTTTCAGGGCGACGACAAGGGCGTCGTGATTGATCACCCCACCCCGGGCGACGTTGACGAGGATCGCGGTCTCTTTCATCAGGCCGAGTTCCCGCGCTCCGATCAGGTTCCTGGTCTCTTCGGTCAACGGGCAGTTCAGCGTCACGAAATCGCTTTCCTGCAGCAGGTCATCCAGGGAGTGATACTCGGCACCCAGCTCCGCTTCGGCCTCCGGGTTCGGGCGACGGTTGTGGTAGAGAATGGTCATGTCGAACGCGGCTGCCCGCTTTGCGACAACGCGACCAATTTTACCCATCCCGATGATGCCGATCGTCGATCCGTGGGCTTCCTGTCCGTGGAGTATGTTCGGGTCATACGACGTAAACGCTGCGCTGCGGGCGTAGTGGTCACCAATGACTAGGTTCCTGGCCGCGGCCAGCAGAAGTGTGATGGTCATGTCGGCTGTTGCTCCGTTCAGGATGTCCGGGGTGTTTCCCACCGGAATCCCGCGATCGGCAGCATCTCTTGTGTTGATGTGATCGACCCCCACTCCGAAATTGCTGATCACCCGAAGGTTGGGCATCCGGTCCATCAACTCGCCCTTGACCTTCATGTGCCCGTATGTGTAGAAGCCTTCGATCGGTGCGAGGTCTTCGTCAGAGGGGCCTCCCTCGGGCCACAGGGTCCAATCACATTGATCGCCGATCATACGGATGATGTTGTCGGCCGGCGTGTCGCTCATCATCACGGGATATGCCATCCATTGCTCCTTTCTTGGTTTGACGTAAGTCATGGTAGGGGTGCCAAGCCTGCAGTGTCAACGAACTAGACGTCGTGAAGGCGGCCGGTCGAGGGCGCGCCACGGGGGTATATTGAGCGCGTCTATCGCGGCGCTGATGCTTGTCTGCTGCCTGAGTGCCACGGCCGATGCCGAGATGTTGGATTTGACGCCCGAGGCCCTTGGAGGCGATCCGACGGGCACCTGGGACGCCGATTCGCTTGAAATCGACATTTCCGCGACGCCCACGTTGAGGGCTGCGGTTTCAGACCTGGTGCTTTCCGGGTTCGTCGATGGTCAGATTTCCTTGGAAGCCGGCGGTCCTTACCGGTTTGATTACCAGGTTGATGTCGACGTGTCTCTGACGTTTCTGGGGGGGCCACTGGCGGTCAGCCTGGTCGACACGGTTAGCGAGACGGGTGTCTATGCAGTCCAGGATAACCGTTTGGTGTTGACGCGTGGGACCGTGTCAGATACGGTGGCATTCTCAGTGATGGCGGATACCCTGAGTCTGATTCAGGAAGTCCCGCTGGGGGATTTCGCAGGCTTGGCGGCTTCGATCGATCCGGATGGTGGACCTCCGGTCGCCGTGCTCAAGCTCCATCGCGTGGCGGATACAGGAGGCGCCAGCGCGGACTTTGACGGAGATGGATCCGTCGGATTCACAGATTTCCTGTTGTTTGCCGCCAGTTTTGGCAGTCGTGCAGGGGACCCGGGGTTCGAGAGCAAGTTCGACCTCGATTCGGACGGCTCGGTCAGTTTTACCGACTTTCTGGTTTTTGTCGGCCAATTCGACGGGTGAGGCGTTCACGGTGGGAGGATACTAATGAAAGCACTGATCGTTGATGATGACCCGGATTTTCGGTCGTTCCTGTCGGATGGCATCACGGCTATGGGGGCAGATGTCATTCATACGGCCGAGAGCGGTGAAGAGGCACTCGCGAAGGCTATACAGACACGGTATGACCTCGTGACGCTGGATATAAAGATGTCCGGGGTAAGTGGTATCGACGTCTTATCGGTCATCCGTGGGTTGATGCCGTGGTCGGTCATCGCGATCGTGTCCGGTTACACGGAGGAGGTGCCCGAGATGGCGCTGGACCATACAGATCTGGTTCTGGCCAAGCCGGTGCGGATCGATATCCTCCAGAAGCTGGTCGAGCTGACGGGCGATCTTGTTGAAAAGAGAGAGGCAATTAGCGGGCTGGCCGACTCTAATCAATAGAGGAGCGGCTAAATGGCAGCATCTGGCGCCCCCGATGAAGCAGCTTCAGGAGGATGCCTAACCCGGTCTAAACGTCATCAATGAAGTGACGATGGAAAGTGGGGAGGTGAACCTAGGCGACTCGAACGGTGAGGTTACCGGAGGCATCTACCACGGGGTGGTTTTCCGCGGGCAGGGCCACCTCACGGTGAAGGGCAACGTACTCGGGGATTCGCGTGGACGGTTCGAGATCGAGATGTCGGAAACTCTCGTTCTCGAACAGAGCGCTAAACACGTGGCCCTTCGGGCCCGGCATATCGTCGTTTTGGGGGATTTTGCTAATTTCGAGTGCCATTCCGACATCGGGATGGAGGTCCGTGGGAACCTCGATGAGACCAGCGTGCCTCTGGGGTAGCGGTCCGGCGAGATCCAGACATTGAAGCGGTTGCGTGTCGACTTTCAGGCAGTGCACCAGGAGTTGAGTGAACTCGAGGTCCGTCTGGGTTCCGTGGCGCGTCAGTTTGTGCGCGACTACCACCAGGTCGACCTTCGCCTGGGCAACATCCTGAACCCGACGTCCAAGCAACTGGAGGTTGATCTTCAGCCTTTCTACAAGGCGCTGGGGGATCGATCCGAGGCTGAGACCGACAAGGCCCTGCAGGAGTTCTACCTGCGGGGTGTGGTCGGGGTTTTGACTCGGAACAACAAGGGGTATATGGCCCAGAATCCGAGCCGGCATAAGATCTTCCTCAAAATGATCGAGGAATTCCGCGGCCACCTGGTAGTGGTCCGTCGCGAGGATGCGCGCAAGGCGCGACTGTCCCCGCTGGAGGAATAGAAGACAGAGATGCTCGGCCACCTGAACAAGCCGGTTCCTCTCTCTCAAGGTATCAGGGGATGTTTCCGGTGAATGCCGAATCAGGGCCTTGAACCTTTCAGGCGTGCATGATTCCCAGTCCGGGGAACTAGAAATGATGGAAACCTAGGCCGAGACGAAGCATCAATCCAAGCAGGACAACTGGGAGCTCGAGTCCTGGAGCCTGGGTGGGAAGAAGGCGACGCAACCGGTCGAGGGTCCCATCCGAAAAGTCCGATTCGAGCTGCAAGATGAGATGTTGTCCTAGATTCCCACCTGACCAGAAGATCTATTAGGCGACTTGCAACCGGCGATATACTTTTTTACTTTGTAAGTGATTGGAGAAAAGGATGTTGCCCGGTCTGTCGTCTTCCCCGGTCGTGGATCCGAACCGACGGATCTCCCCACGCTGTCGGTAAGGCTTCCTTTCGACGATATTCGGCAGGCCGGGATTTTATTATGCCTGATGGGGAGTGCGTCGCCGGGACGGCTCCCATACACTTTCTCCAATACCGCCCTTTGAAGAGAACGATTCTTTCCCTGATTGCGGCGGCCTTCCTTGCCCCCGGTGTGGATGCCGCCAGTACCTCCGGTCGGTTCACGACCGCATTCTACTCCTTCGAACGCGCTTTTCAGGATACTGCGACGGTCGGCTCGCTTCGAGCCTACCAGACCGGCCGCCTCAAAATCAAGGGGATCGGTCAGCGGGAGGCACTTTCCTTCCAGGCCTATGGACGCGTATCCCACGACTTCCAGGACTATCGCTCGTCGGATCCTGCCTACCGACTCTATCACGCTTACTTCCGCTGGGACGATCCGAAGGAACGGTTCCAACTGCTCCTGGGACGGCAGTCTGTCTTCTCCGGGGTCGGGATCGGGCGGATTGACGGAGCACGGATCTCAGGTAAGCTGCGGGGTATTCGCCTCGAGGCCTACGGTGGAGCCTTGGTCTATGGCGGTCAGGAGGGGTTGGGTTCGCTCGCGCGGGCAAGTATGGTCGGCGTTCGGGTGCGAGGAGAGATACGCGGGACCGGAATTGGCGTAAGCGCTTTTCGGCGGAGCCGCGAGCTGACACCATACACGAGTCAGGCGAGGATCATCGAAGGTCTGCCAGGAACCGAAATCCGGCCGGGAGAGGTGGAACAGCAGCTTATTGGGCTCGACGTCAGCCGAACGGCTGGTCGCCTGCTTGCGAACATACGCTGGGATATCAGCACGCCAAACGGTTGGGAGACGAGACGGTTCGAAGCTGACCTAAAATACCGTGTGGCGGGATGGACGGTTGGAGGGTCGTTCCTGTATCGCACGCCCTATGTCGACCAGAACAGCGTGTTTTCGGTCTTCACGCAGAGTAGCAATAAGGAAGTCGGGTTCCGGGTCAGCCGACGCGTAAACCGCCACCTGGCTCTGTTCACGGATCTCGTCCGGACCGGATACGATGGAGCAGTCGGCTACCGCGCATACGCCGGAGTGAACGTGCTGAACGGGACGCTGGGATATGTGCGGCGGAGCGGGTTCGCCGGCTCCGCAGACGGGCTCACCGGTGTCATCCGACATCGGTTGAGCAATAGCTTGCTGGCTACCCTTTCGTCGGGTTACTCTCGCTTTCTCACGCACAGCGGAACTGGAACGCGAAGTAGGATCTGGTCCAATACCATCGGGATCGTCTATCGGCCAGGGCGTGCCCTCTCGCTGTCCTTTCAGGGGCAGAGCCTCTCGCAGAATCTCGAATCGACCGTCTCCGATCCCTTCCCCGGAGCAGGACACGATTTACGTCTGTTTGTGAGTGCCGCGACCTGGTTCTTTAGGAGTGGGCGATGACGGTATTGTGGCTTCTCCTGGGATTGGTGAGTGTAGTGCAGGCGGAGGACATCCCCATCACGATTCCAGAACAAGATCGAAGAGCCCTGATCCACTTCTCCCACCAATCCCACCTGATCGACTACGGGGCGGTCTGTGCCGATTGTCACGCGGAGGCAGTTGGAAGTCGGAAGGCCATAGACAATATCCTTCCGCTCGAGAAGGCCTGCGCCTCGTGTCACGGTGAGGAGGTCGAAGACCCGAAACAGTGTCTGAAATGTCATAAGGGAGACCCCGAGGTCTCGGCGTTCCTGAATCCGGAGCGTGTGATCGATTTTCATCACCAGTATCACACGGAAGAGTTGAACTTGAGCTGTGAGTCCTGCCATGTCGGAATGGACCAGACGAACTACGCGTCTCGTGTACACTGGCCTGTCATGGATGACTGTCTGACCTGCCACCAGGACAAGGATGCGCCGTTCGACTGCGAGACGTGCCATCCGAAGGTGGAGGTGATTCGTCCGCAGACGCACGAGCACGACTGGATGCGCGAACACCGGCTCCACGTGCTGGCAGAGAATATGTCGTGCTCCAAGTGTCACGAGGACAGCTGGTGTGAAGACTGCCATACGGGCGCACTTCTGACGGTGGCCGCTGGGCCGGCTGATCGTGTTGTGGAAGCGGCTCCCGCCAGTAGGGGGCGGATCGATCAGACGGTGCAGCGCCAGCACGAGTTGAACTACCGGTTCATACATCCACTCGAGGCCGTTGGTAAGGAGAAACAGTGCCAGTCCTGTCACGAGCCCGAGTATTGTATCGACTGTCACCGTGTCGAAGGTCAGGCCGCGCGGTTCAAACCGGTCTGGCACGGCCCCGTACCCGGTGAGATTCGTCCGTGGATGTTGACCTCTGTCGGTTCAGGCGGGGGACGACACGCCGACTGGGCACGCCGGGACGTGGAGCGCTGCGTGGCGTGCCACGACGCGGAAGGGGATGATCCGAGCTGCGTCCAGTGTCACGTCGATCTGGATGGCGTGCGGGGAACCGATCCGGCCACGCATCCAGCCCGGTTTGCGTACAAGATCGGCGAGGGCGATTTCCACGAGAATCCCGGCTCCATGTGTTACACGTGCCACGTCTCAACGAACACGGCCGGGGTCGGATTCTGCGGATACTGTCACCAATGAGACGGCTTTGGCTCTCAGTCTTGCTGGTTCTGGTGGCCTGGGGGTGTGCCGAAGTTCGGGACACGCCGCAAACGACTCAGTTTACGGCCGTGACTGCGCCTCAGGGTGTTTCGGTCTTTTACGACCGTGACATTCAGGCTCTGTTCAATCGCTCGTGTACCGGGGGCTGTCACGAACCGGGCGGATCCGGCGTGGTCGACACCGACTTGGACCTCACGTCAAGCGTCTCCTACGCGGAGCTTCTGGATGTCACGGCGAGCAAGAACGGGCCGCAGGTGGTTTCGGGCGAACCGGAGAGCAGCCTGCTCGTTTGGAAGATAGAGGGTCTGGACGCTTCCGGCCGGGCGGTCTTCGGCGACCCGATGCCCCTGGGGCGCCCGCTCCTGACCGCCGGTGAGGTTGCCCAGGTCCGGACCTGGATCGAGGAAGGTGCGCTCTGGTCGATCGCCCCGCCGTCGCCCCCCCGTGTCCTCTCAGCGGCCGCCCTGGGGGAGACGACAGTCGAGGTCATCTTTGACAAGGCCGTCGAAACGAACTCCGCGCAGGTGGCCACGAACTACAACTTACAGGAGTTCGATGGCCAGCCGGTGGCGATCGTGAGTGTGCAGGTCGAGGGGAGCGACCGGGTCGTCCTGATCCTTGGGGCCCCTCTTTCAGCCGGCAACAGATTCGAGATCCTTGTCTCGGGGGTGACCGATGACAGTGGACTTGCCAGCAACGGAGCATCGGCCGAGTTCCGCTTTACCCCGGTGGTGAGTCTCGCTGCCCAGATTCAGCCAGTGTTCAACGCCGGGTGTGCTTTTGTCGGGTGTCACGCTGCAAGCGACCAGTTCGCACCCGGAGCCGACCTAGTGCTCGATGCCCAAATCGCGAGTGCCCAACTGGTCGGACAATCCTCCGCGCAGGCTGCCGGCCAAATCCTCGTTGTCCCGGGTGACCCGGGTGCCAGCTACTTGCTGGCCAAACTTGATGGTAGTGCCACCATCGGAGATCGAATGCCCGTAGGAGGCCCCTTTCTAACGCCGGGCGAAACGCAGGCGTTCAGGCTCTGGATCGAGCAGGGCGCAGAGGACAACTGATCCCGTTTGACTCATGGCGGTTGACTTTCCGATACTATTGTGGTGAAAAAGGAGAAGCTGTGTATCTACTTGTAGCCTGGATCCTGTCTCTTCGAATGATGTGTCTTCGGCTTGATGTCACGGTGCGAGAGTGTCTCGACGCCTGGCGCCATCGGGCTGCTATCGTCATTATGCTCGAAGATCGAGAGCAAGCGCGTCACGCCCTTGTGGGACGCATCGACGAGATGTATCCGTTCTGACGGTGACCAGGTACTCGCACATCCTCGCGCAGTTCTTCCTGGTCCTCGTGACCGTCGGGTCCTTATTCGCTCAGGAAGATGTTTTCACGGAGGCCCAGCGTTATCACCTGGGGATCGATCGGCCCAGGGATGCCAGGAAAGCCGAGAAACTATACAAGGAGGCCATTTCGAGGAATCCTGCAAGCACGGACGCGCGATACAACCTGGCTCATCTGTATCTGGTCCAGAGACGGTATGACCTGGCAGCGCGAACGTATCGGGACGTACTGAAGCGCAATCCAGAAGACTCAGACGCTTTCAACAACCTCGGCACGGTCTATGAGCGTCAGGGCAAGGTCAAGTCGGCGAAAAAGCTGTACTTGAGAGCGACAAAGACTCGGCAGCCGGTTCCCGCCGCCTACTACAACTTGGCCAGGCTCTACTTCGAAGCGGGAGAAGACGACCACGCACGGGCGGCCATCGAGAAGGCGGTCGCTTTGGAGCCGGAGAACGAGGCTTTCATCAAGCTCCATTCGAAGGTCCTGGGCGATCTGGCGCGGCTCTCTGGGGCGACGATCGGGCTGGTTGTAGGGGGGCTGACGGTGACGCTGGTGGGAGGCGGTGTGATTCTAAACAAAGGAAAGTATCTTTCGTGATCTTTCTGTTGGCCCTATTTCTCGGTCTTGGCATCCCCGCGGGCGCTCAGCAGGAGACAGACTTGTCCAGCTTCTTGGACACGTTGCTCTCGGTTGACCCGGATTCGTCTATCCTGGTGCTCGACCCGATGCTGGAAGGCGCCGTCGCGTCGATGGAGGCTGGGGATGCGGAAGGGGCGGCCGCTGAGCTCCAGGACATCGTGCTCCGTACGCCCAACCACCTCCAGGCGTTGCGGCTCCAGGCGAGTTGTTACCTGAGGTTGAAGGACGTCGAGAACGCTATCGCGACCTGCCTTCAGATATCGGCACTCGACTCCCTGGATACGTCCGCTCAGGTTACACTCGGCTACCTCTACCAGGCGTCTGGAAACGCTAATAACGCGGAACTCTACTACCAGCTCGTTCTTGATAAGGATCCCGATGCCTATCTGGCCCTGTTCGGGTTAGGTTGGATTCAGCTGGATCGAAAGAACCTGGACGATGCTCACGAGGCCGCGACGCGAATCACGGAAATTGCGCCGGAGTATGCGCCCAACTATGTCCTGCTCGGCCGTGTGCTCACGGTCAAGGGATTCTACAAGGAAGCTGCCTGGGCCTATCGGCACGGGTTTAGTCTTGATCCGTCGCTACGCGCACGGTATGGCATACTCCTTCAGGAGTTGACGATTCGCCATCGCCTGGAACCTTAGAGAAGCAGGCTGAAATGAAGCCGAAAGATATCGATTATGTCGCCCTGAGCCTGTCGCCCCTGTTTGTGGGGCTGAACCAGGGTGAACTGCGTGACCTCGTGAATGGCGCTCAGCTACACGATGTGAAGGCAGAGGGGGTCGTGGTTGAGGAGGGGGAGCCTGGGGAGTCGATATATCTGCTCCACGATGGCGAGGTGACAATCGAGAAACGGGCCGACGGGGGTGACCGCATCGAGCTGACACGGCTCAGCAGGCGAGGTGACTTCTTCGGCGAGATGGTCTTTGTGGATATCCTGCCGAGATCGGCGACGGTTCGAGCAAACCCCGAGGCGTGCTTGATCGAGTTTCCACTGGAAACGTTGAGATCCTTCTTCGAGGGCAACCGGGATGCCCACCTGACGGTCATCCTGAATATGACCCGCGTGTTGTCGAAGAGACTTCGAGCAGCAAACGAGCAGATCGCAGACCTCAAGCGACAGGGTTGAACGCCCTGGTTCAATCGTATTTGAACTGGATGGAGACCTCCATCCAGACCTTCCGCACCTCTCCCTGATGCTTGCCCGGACGAAATCGATAGCGATACGCTGTTGAGATGGCCTCCTCGCGGAAGTGGGGAGGGCCGTTTATGAATTCGACCTTCTCGACGTTCCCCTTCTTGTCTACGAGTAGCTTGACCCTTGCCTGGCCCTGCTTGAGCTTCGCCTTCTTCGCTTCCTCCGGGAAGGCAGGCATAATCAGAGTGAGAAGGTGGGGCTTGTAGTCGATGTCTGCGACATTCATCGGCTCGTCCGAGATGGGGCCCATCGGCCCTCCTGGTCCAGCGAGTGCTAGGTCGAGCGGTAGCGCATCCAGATCGAGATCTGTCGGTTCGATTGTGACGCTGTCGGGAACTTCCTCTCCTTCCACGGCCAGCGGGACAACCGGCCTAGGTGGGGCTGGAGGCAGGGCCTTTTGGATCGTCTCTGGAATGTGTTGCATGTTGAAGACGATCGCAGGACGACTCCGGGTACCGACCGTCAAAACTTCCTCCGGGTTGTAGAGAAAGACAGTTCCGATCAGCACAAAAGCTGCGATTGCGCTCTGGCGAATCGTCGTTTTGTAGGCGATCTTGAGGTCCGCGTCGGGCTGCTTATCCCTGGTCAGTAGGGGGACATCGTTCGGCTTGTCCGTCTTGAGTCTCTGGATCAGGCGACGTCGGTCGTCCTCGGCGGCGAGTTGGGAGATCAGGTAGTGGGGGTATCTGTGGTGGATGATTTGCATGGTCGCCTAAGCACTTGGATATACAAGAGCTTAGACCTCCTTATGCCAAAAAAGTTCCGGGTCGAAGGTGAACTTCGACCCGGTTGGGGCGTTTAAGCGCTGCATTTCGAATTTAGGTTTCGAGCACCAAATGTCAAGGTATGTCGGATGAATCGGGAGCCATCGCTGTCAGATATCGAAGTCAGCCGGGATCGGGGAACGATGGGATTGTCTTGGGACGACGGCTTGTCCCAGGAGGTCCGGCTGGATGATCTTCGCCGATTGTGTCCGTGCGCTGTCTGTGAGGGGAACCGTGCAGCCCAGACGACTGACGAACTGCACATGATCACGGCGGACGAGTTGGGGGCCAGTGACGGCGTCCGTGATGTGATCCCCGTAGGACGGTATGCGATCCAGATTCGGTGGGAAGACGGTCACGACACGGGCATCTTTACCTACACGTATCTCAGGTCGCTCGGTACAGCTGTTTCCTGAACGGTCTACAAAAAGGAAGACTCACTTGAAGCTAATGATGGTAGTCCTGTTCGGCTTGGCCCTCGTGATTTCCGCGCCCACCCACGCCGGTATTGGTCTCTACAATATCGGCCCACGGGTGGGGAAGGATGTTGTGCAGGGAGACGACACCAGAACGCTTTGGCTGGTCAAAGCGGACATCGCAACACTCTTCAGCCCGAAAGTGCTGCTAGAGGTGTCGGGGGAAACCGGATCGGGACGGGATCTCGGTGGACGAGACGTCGATGTGGTCGGTGGAAGCACGATCTTCAAGTATTATTGGGTCAACCGACGGAAGACGGCTTACGCGTTCACAGGGGGAGGCCTTGGGGTAAACCGGTATCGTCGGTTCGAAGCCGGTGCGTTTCGAGATCAACTGGACACGTCGATCCATTTCGTGTTGCTGGGCATGGAGCGCCACCTCGAGAAGCTGAAGGGCGTTTTCGAGGTCAGATGGCTACTCGGCAACATCGAGGGAGCAACGTCTCTTCGCGTCACGCTCGGGATCAGCTACAAACTCAGGTCGCTATGAGAGCACCGGGCGTCTGTGTCGCCGTGATGCTTGTGCTATGCTGCGGACGACAGGGCAAAGAGCTGTTCACGAACTACACGAACGATGAATTCGGATTCTCGTTGATCGTGCCAAAGGATCTCGCCCGCGCCGGATGGGCGATCATCGATGCCGAGGATGCTATCGTAGAGCATGCCTTTACGCCTCGGGACACCTCGAGTTGGGAGGCGGTTGTGGCCCCCCCTGGATCCAGCTTCCCCGGGCTTTCACCCATCTTCGTCGATATATTCAACGTTACGAACCCGACCCGGTCTGCGGACGATCCCAGTTGTTTCAGCTGACCAGAATCATCCGAACGTTGTTGCAACTCGTGTCGGTCTACCCCAGGAGGGTATCTCGTGTCTGAAGCGACCCAAAGGAAGACTGCGTCTCTGGAAAAGCGAGTGTTCGGGAAGACGGAGGAGGAGGTATCCATCCTGGGGCTTGGCACGGCGCCGGGCGGCTTCGGCCTGAATGATTTCGACGCCGTCGACGTGATTCACGCGGCCATCGATCACGGAATTACGTATCTCGACACAGCGCCCGGGTACGATCGAGCTCAGATTCAGTTAGGGGAGGTTTTGCCCTCCAGAAGGGACGAGGTCTTCCTGGTGACGAAAGCGCACACGTCGAAGGCCGATCGCGCGGTCGAGATTCTGGAGCAGAGTCTGAAGGATATGCGGGTGGATGCGGTGGACGTCACCTTTGTCCACTCCGTTGGAAATCTAGATGCGGACGAGATTCTCGCCGACGACGGGGCTCTGGCCGGCCTGCGCAGCGCACAGAAACGGGGCTTGACGAAATACATCGGTTTTACTGCCCATCACTGGCCGGCGAAGTCCGAGCGAGTACTCGCCGAAGCTGAGGTCGACGCGGTCATGTTCGCGCTCAATTATGGAGACCGGCACACCTACGACTTTCAAGGCGGACCCCTTTCCGCTGCCCGAGAGCAGAGCGTCGGCGTCGCGGCCATGAAGGTCTATGGAGGCGCCCCTGACCAGAAATATGACAAACCCGTCAAGTCACTGATGTCCGAGAGTGGCCAGGACCACGAACGAGCCATGCACTATGCGCTCAGCCTTCCAGGGGTTGCGGTGGCAGTGGTAGGCATGTACTCGGTAGAGGAAATCGTCGAGAACGTCGGCCATGCTCGTGCCTACCATGAGATGCGGCCCCACGATATGGCCGTTCTCGAGAGCTCAGAGGGTCGGCCGCTTGCAAACCAGTGGAAGGACCATTTTGGGCGGGTCTCATGATTGAGTAAAGGTCCGCACCAAGGATGGCGCCAAGAACATGTCTGCGTAAAGAGCTGTTAAATAAACGGATATGGCTGGTTGGATCTGGTGAGGTGTCGCCGGGGTGGCCTTTGCAGGGATGAATGGGAACGAAATCGGCTTATGGACGTTCATCACCTGACGACCCACGTAAATAATGAGGCTCTCTATGAAACGAATCGCCTTTACTCTTGTTACTGCGCTAGCTGTGTCTGGCCCGAGCCCGGCGGACCTGATTACCCAAGGACTTGACCTCAAGCAGTCAGCTCTAGGTGCGCGACTGACGGTCACGCAGGTAAAATCGGACAGTGATGTGCTGCGCATCCAGGTCGGCGCCGAGGCCGCTCGAAACATCAAGGGCTACGGTTTTGTTCTCACGTTCGATCCCGAACAGTTTGAGTATGTTCGGAGCGAAGAGGCCGATGCCAGCATGATCAGTACGAACGGAAACGCCGCCTTGATGGTGCACAAGAACCACGAAGCGGGACGCGTGGCTGTCGGGGCTGTTCAGGTGGATGGATCCTCCGCATCGGGGAATGGTCAACTTGCGGAGGTCGTATTCCGTAAGGTCGGTGACGCCGGGCTCTCGGATTTCCGGCTCGTTGAGGGCATTATGGTTGACCTCGCCGGGGAGACGACCGAGGTCCCTGCGTCAGTTCTCCAGAACGTCAGCCTGGGCCCAACGGATTATGGCCTGCAGCAGAACGTCCCAAATCCGTTCAACCCGGAGACGACGATCTCTTACCAGCTTCGCGAGTCGGGGCGGGCCCTGTTGACCGTCTACTCGTCGCTCGGTCAGGAGATTCGGACCCTTGTGTATGAGGTCCAGGAGGTCGGGGCCTACACTGTAAGGTGGGATGGCCGAGACAGCTTCGGGCGGCAGGTGGCCAGTGGCGTCTATTTCTACAAGATGCGGTCGGGCACCTTCTCCGACCAGCGGCGGATGATGCTACTCAAGTAAGTCGAACCGCGGGCGAACAAAAAAAAAGGGCGACGTCTCCAGACGTCGCCCTTTTAATATGGGCCGAATTGTCCAGGTCCGTGTTGCGGCGTATATTCGGGGTCTATGGCACTCCCAGAACGCTTTCCAGCCTCTCAGGCCTCCGCTGATCGGCCGCGTTCGGTCGCGATTGTCCTCGCATTCGCGACACTCGGCATCGCAGGTTGCGGCGCGACCTACCTCGAGTTTGAATCGAGGAGCGCGCATATGGCGATGTCTAACCTGCCGCTCGTGGTTCTGTTACCGTTTGTCGGCTGGCTCTTCTTGAACACGCTACTCAAGCGATTCGCCCCCACGTGGTCCCTCACCACGATTGAGCTCCGGACGGTCTTCAGCGTCCTCTGGGTAGGCGGTGCCTTCGCCGGCTACAACTGGGCAACCCAGTGGGTCGGTGTTATGGCGGCACCACGATACTACGCGTCGCCCGAGAACAGATGGTCAGACCTGATCTTCGACTACTTGCCCTGGTGGATGTACCCAACAGACCGACCCGGTGTGATCGAAGGATTCTACCTGGGCTTGGATGAGGGGCAGGTGGTCCCCTGGTCGGCCTGGCTCATGCCCCTGGTCTGGATCGGCAGTGTGGCGGTGGCGATGACCGCCATATCGATTGCGCTGACGGCCATCTTCCAGAAACAGTGGGCGCAACACGAACGGTTGACTTTCCCCGTGGCCCAGGTGCCCATTGCTCTTACGGAGGGATTCGATCGGACACCGGGCTGGGTTCCGTATGTCCGCTCCGCCACCTTCTGGATCGGGTTTGGTGTGGCCGCGCTGCCGCTTTTGTGGAATATCGTTGAGTACTTCTACTCGTCATTCCCACGGATTCCGATCTTCGATCCCTATTACGGTCCGAACGGACCGAGGGGGTCGCTTGTGTCGAGATATCTGCCGGCCCAGTCCTATAGGCTTCTTCCGACGGTGCTGGGTGTCGCGTTTCTGTGCGAGCTGAACATTCTCTTCAGTATCTGGTCCCTCTATCTGGTCGGGCTGGTCGCGCAATACGGGATGACCCGTGTTGGCTTTTCCATCGGCCTGACGGGTCAGGAAGCGAAACCGCCGGACATCATTGGCTTGTTTATCCACGGCGTGATGATCGGGCTCGCTATCTGGTCGGTGTGGACCGCACGTGGCCATCTTGCAAACGTATGGCGTGAAGCCCGTCGGGGGAAAAGCGTTTCGACCGCGATTGTCACTCCTCGAACCGCACTTTGGTTGTTGATTGGTGGGTCGCTGTTTCTGATCTTCTGGCTGTCAGCGGTAGGCTACAGCCTGATCCTCGCCGCGTCGTGGGTGATCCTGTTCTGGACGAGCCTGTTCTTGATCATGAAGTTCCTGGCGGCCAGCGGGTTTGCCTACCTGTTCCCGAACTGGGGCACGTCGATTCCCGTGATCTGGGCAGGCACTTCGAGGATGTCGGAGGCGACGCTTGTCGCATCGCGTGTCGTGAACTGGCGACTTCTGGCAGGATGGCGGCTCCCGGTGGCGCTGCCGCACGTCGCTCGTCTGCTCGGAGCGAGGCTGAAGGCCCGCACGATCTACAGCGCTGTTCTGCTCGGCCTGGCGATCGCGGGTCTGTATACTGTCTGGCTGTGCTACCTCGACGGCGGAGCGACCTTCCGGACCTGGTCGCTCGTTGGCGCACCTCGAGGCGTCTACAACGGGATCGCGAAAGCGGTGTCTGAAACCTCAGCGCGCACGGTTACTGATCCGGCCAAGATCTTTGTCTGGTTCTTGGGTATTGGAGCGGCCGCTCTGACCACCATCCTCCAGGCGCGCGCCAGTTGGTGGCCGTTCCATCCGGTCGGGCTGCTCCTGATGTTCGATGGCTACGTGCGTTTGTATGTCCTTGATATCTTCCTTATCTGGGGTGCCAAAGCAGCCATCCTGCGGTTAGGCGGAATCACGCTGTATGAACGGGTCAAGCCCGGGGCTTACGGTCTGATCGTGGGGTATGCCGCCGCTGTTGGTCTTTCCTTTCTGGTCGACTTGATCTGGTTCCCGACGGGAGGTCACTATATCCACGGGTATTGAGCACGACGAAGTGGTTGTTGAAGCGGAGGAGGTGTCCAAGGCCTTCGAGTCCGAGCGTGGACGCGTCGAAGCGCTTCAGGCTGCGAGCCTTTCGGTTCGGAAAGGGGAGTTTGTCAGTCTGCTCGGCCCGTCCGGCTGTGGCAAGACGACGCTGCTGCGGATGGTGGGGGACCTCGAGACACCGACTACCGGTGAAATCCGGGTCAGTGGTCTGGTGCCCTCGGAGGCTCGTCAACAGCGCCTGACCGGCGCGGTCTTCCAGAAGCCATCATTGCTGGAGTGGCGAAGTGTTCTGGACAACGTTCGGCTTCCAGGGGACGTCTTCAAGGATGAGGAAGTCCTGGGGCGGGCGGAGGAGATGGTCGAGAAGGTCGGCCTGACAGGGTTCGAGCACGCGTTTCCACGGGAGCTGTCAGGTGGCATGCAGTCCCGAGTATCGATCGCGCGTGCACTGACGCACCGCCCTCGTGTGCTCTTAATGGACGAGCCCTTCGGGGCGCTGGACGAGATTACGAGAGAGCATCTGCAGATCGAGTTGCTCTCCGTGTGGTGGGAGACGCAGGCCGCGGTCCTGCTCGTCACACACAGCATCCCGGAGGCCTTGATCATGTCGGATCGTGTGGTGGTGATGTCACCCAGACCCGGTCGGATCATCGAGGATATCACCGTTCCGTTCCCTCGGCCGCGGGAGAACACCCTGCGGGCCAAGACGGAGTTCGTTCAACTAGAAGCCCATCTGCGGTCGCAGCTGGACAGGGCGGCGTTCGGGGATTCCTGACGTGTTCGATTCATTCCACATGGGTCGATCCTGTATCGACCTTTATAGCAACGACATCGGCGCGCCCTTCGCCGAGATCACGAACTTCGCCGCTTACGTGGGCGGATCACCGACTAACATCAGCGTGGGCGCGGCACGGCTCGGTTTGCGGTCAGGCTTGCTGACGGCCGTGGGAAGAGACCCTGTTGGTGAATTTGTGATGCGCTTTCTGACTGAGGAAGGTGTGGATACGTCCTACATCCCGATCAAGGAGGACCGGCGAACAAGCGCCGTCGCATTGGGTATCGAGCCACCTGATCGATTCCCGCTCGTTTACTACCGTGAAAACTGCGCGGACGCCGCGCTGTCGATCGACGATGTCGATGCCAGCCCGGTCGGCGATGCGACTGTGTTCCAGTATGCGGGTACCAACCTGAGTGTAGAGCCCAGCCGTACGGCATCGCTTTATGCGGCGGAGGTTGCTAGGAAGGCTGGACGTAGGGTGGTGCTCGACCTGGATTTCCGGGCGGATCAGTGGCCCGATCCGAGATCCTTCGGGGTCGCAGTGCGTTCTGCTTTGTCAACCGTGGACATCGTACTGGGGACGGCTGACGAGATCCGGGCATCCGTTCTGCGTGATTCGAACGACGTGTCGGTCACCCACTCACAGGTTTCGGACGCGCATATCGCCGGTGATGTAAGCAGCGCCATACGGGATCTGCTGGCGTTGGGGCCTTCTGCGGTGGTCGAGAAGATCGGGGCGGAAGGGGCCAGGGTTCACGTCAAGACAGGGGACCGGATCGACGTGAAGGATGCGCCCGGATTCCGGGTGGAAATCACGAACGTACTTGGTGCGGGGGACGCCTTTGGTGCCGGATTCATCTACGGGCTCGTCCAGTCGTGGGATCTCGTGAAGTGCGCTCGGCTTGGGAACGCGTGTGGGGCGATCGTGGTCACCGAGCACGGCTGCGCCAACTTCATGCCGACACTGGACGCCGTCAACTCCTTCGTGGACGAGCGTGGTGGGTTCTAGCGTTACCTTAGCGCGTTCGTAAAGAGCTGATCGATGTTTACCTTGGCCTCGATCATACCCAGGTCGAAGAGGATGTCCTGTGTGTTGGCCCAGCGCTGCGCTGTCTGGGCACCGAATCCCGTAGCCTCGACGTCGGGGCTTGTGAGAATCGGAATCAGCTGAGTGAAGTTTGCCTCGTTGAATTCCCGATCGCTTTCCGGTCGTTCAGCCGTGTAAGCCTGCACCGCCTTCTCCGGATTCCGAACGGCTTCCGACCAACCTTTCATGCTCGCCTTCAAGAACCGCTCCACCACTGCCTGGTCCGACCCCAGATAGGCTTCGTTCACGATGAGATTCGTGCTGTAGATGTCGATCCCGTGATCCGAAAGGGCGATCCGGTTGACGTTTTCGCCCCGCAGTTCCACGGTCACCGGCTGGTCCTCCGTGTATCCGAGCATGGCGTCAACCTTGTCAGCCAGGAGGGGGGCCGGGCTGGACTCAGTCATCCCCATCAGCTGGATCTCGTCCTCCGCGATCCCGACCTTCTTGAGGAGCGCCTGGAACTCCCGGTGCTTCGTCCCCCCGATGTTGACCCCGATTCGCTTGCCGACCAGGTGACGGGGCTCGGTCAACCCTTTGGCGGCAAGCGAATAAACCACGACAGGGGAGTGCTGGTTGATCACGGCCAGGGATACGACTGGAATTCCCTTTGCCCTGGCCATGACGGTGGCCGAGCCACTGGAGACGCCGATTTTGTAGGTTCCGTTCCCCACGAGCTGGGCTGTCGTCGGAGCGCCGCTTCCTTCGAGAATTTTCACGGACAGCCCGGCCGCTTCGTAATACCCATCCGCCTGTGCCACGAAGAAACCGGCGTGCTCCATCTGTGCCTTCCAATCCAGCAGAAGCTGGATCTGGTCCTTCCCATCATCTTGCGCCGAACACGCACACAGAGCTACCAGAAGAAACAGACTGCTTACTCTCATCTGACCATCCTATCGATTCAGCGTATCGAGCGTGCCGCCCCAACGCTTTAGTGCGGCACGCTCGATGCTTTCTACGGTGAGATACAGCGACGTTCCCATCGCCCCCAGGACAATCAGGGCGGCGAATACGAGGTCTGTGGCAAGCTCGGAGTTGGCCAGCCGAACGAGGTGGCCGAGCCCTGCGCTTGCCCCGACGAATTCCCCGACGACAGCGCCAATCACGCTGAGCGTGATACACATCTTCAAAGCAGCGAAGATATACGGCACGGCGTTGGGGAGACGAACTTTGGCGAACACCTGGCGGGGCGTCGCGGACAGGCTTCGCATCAGGTCAAGGATCAGAGGGTCCACGGAGATCAGGCCCCGCGTCGTGTTGACGACCACGGGAAAGAACGAGATCAGCCCGGCAATGATCACCTTTGGTGCGATCCCGAACCCGAACCAGACGACGAAGATGGGGGCCAGGGCTTCCTTAGGGAATGTCTGTGACGAGATGACCAGCGGGGAGAGCGCTCGCTCGATCGTGCGCGAGCGGGCCATCGCCAGGGCAACCGAGATACCTGTACTTGCACCGAGTAGGAACCCCAGCAGGGCCTCAGTGAGTGTGACACTGGCATGCCCCAGGAGAAGGGGCAGCGATGTCCACAGTTTGGTCAGGATACGGGAGGGGGGCGGGAGGATGAAGTCCGCGATGCCGAAAGTACGGACCACGACTTCCCACAGCGCGAGGAGAATCAGGACGAAGGCAACGGAAATGCCGTATGCCTCTAGTGCACGCCGAAAGAGTTTCAGGATCACTGGTCGAAGAGGATGATCTGTGCGTTCAGCGAGCCGGCCTGATTGTGATACTCCTCTACCTCATTCATCGCGAGCCACAATGAGCCCGCGTAGGGTGAGTAGAAGTCGAAGTAGTTGCCGACCGACATGGCTGGCGAATCCCCGATCCGAGCGACGAGACTGGCGACGTTCGAACCCGGTACCAGGTAACGCTCGTCGGCTTGACGTCCTTCGATGCCATCGGGACCGCACCAGAGGATCGTTGCTGGTCGACTCTCGGGCGACCACAGGCCCTCGGCCGAGATTATTACGCGCTGATCTTCCTGGATCTGGAGATACATCTCCTGCCATACGGCGTTGGGACGTACCGATTTTGTAATGGTCAGTGCCATCGGATCTCCTGGTTCATTGACGGGGCAAAATACCGGGGGGCCCCATGGCTGTCAAGGCTCCATCATCCGCAAAGTCGTTGACTGGCCGCACGAAGTGACTTACTTTTCATTTCGTGCGATAACAACAACTTATGCCGTCACACGACACCCCGTCAGGATGGATTCATGGAGTCGGATTCCAAGTTCAAAAAGCTGAAAATGGGCCCCAACGGTAAGGGGATCAATACGGTCATCGGCCGCGGATCGGTTTCCGAGGGACGCTTCCGTGTTGAGACCGGTGTTCGGGTCGACGGTGTCCTGAAGGGCGAACTGGTGTCATCGGGCACCCTGATTGTTGGGGAGTCCGGGGTGATTGAAGCAGATGTGAAAGTAAACGACGCGCTGGTCAGCGGCCGGATTGTTGGAACCCTGGAGGCTGAGGAGAAGGTGCATCTTCAGGCTCAGGCCGCGTTTGTCGGTCGTATCAAGACGCGAACGTTGATCGTCGAAGAGGGCGCGATCTTCAAAGCCGAATGTGATGCCGGCGGCGAGATCCAGGTGGAAACGACGATCGACGAACAGCCCAGGGAGGTCGCAGAGCAGCAGGGCTGACTGGTGTTCGATCCGCACCGAGCACTGCAGCACGCGCAATCACTGTCGATCTCACGCCGGAGCGGCTCCGAAATGAATCCAGAGACCATCCACCGCCGCATATTCGGGGTTCTGAGATCCGCCCGGGTTGAAGCCTCCGAGACCTCCTTCCCGATATCTCGTCTTACAGAGTTCCTCCTCACTCCCATTCTGTCTCTCCATCTGCTCCTGAAGCTCGGAGTGGCGTTTCGGCATCTCTGCCGACAATGGGCGGATGGCTGAGCACGCTATTTATGCACGGTGTTCTCCCGTCCGGATCCAGAGACAGAAACCCAAGGCGGGCGTCCCGTATGCGGGATGCCCGCATGTTTTTGTACATCGAATCGTTACAATTTTCCGATCAAGAGATCAGCAACGGGACACATAAAGGTCTTGTAATCAGTGGTGACGAGATCTCGAAGAACTAGGTAACTCTTAGGAGGGGGTTGCAGGGGGGACGGCACGATATGTCGTCCCCTTTGCTATGCGTAGGAGACAGGGTCGCTGACGCCGGCTGCTTCGAAAGCCCGTAACCGGAGCACACAGCTGTCACAGACTCCACAGGCGAGGTCATCGTTCGTGTAGCACGACCACGTCAGGTGAAGGGGAGCGTTCAGTTCTTGCCCCAAGCCAACGATTCGGGCCTTTTCCAAGTCGATGACAGGTGTCCGAACTTCAACCCGTCCCTCTTTGGTGCCTGCCTGGACGGCCTTCGAGAACGCCTGACAGAATGTTTCGGTGCAATCGGGATATCCGGAACTGTCTTCCTGGACCACGCCAATGTAGACGGCGTCGGCGGCGACGGTCTCTGCCCAGGAGACCCCCAGAGACAGAAGATGTGCATTTCTGAAGGGTACATATGTGATGGGGATTGTGTCGGACTCAAGGTCAGCTTCGGGAATTTCGATATCCGGATCGGTCAGCGCTGAGGCCCCTATCTGTGCCAGAAACCCTGTGTCGACGATGAGGCGCCGATCATCGGGCACGCTGTAGTGGTCGGCGATGGACTCGAACGCCCGACGTTCACGTGCTTCCGTTCGCTGGCCATAGCGCAAGTGCAACAGGAAGAGATCGTGCTCTCTGGCGGCCACGGCTGTGGTCACACAGCTGTCCAGCCCGCCGCTCAGAAGAACAATGGCTCGGGCCATCAGGAGGCGGGTTTGGCGTTCGCGGTCCGGGCCGTCGCAACTGTACGCCGGATCCAGCCACTCAGGTCATCCATCAGGCTGTAGACCGTCGGGAGCAGGATCAATGTCAGAATGGTTGACGCGAACAGTCCGGATATCACGACCAGCCCGATCGGGCCCCAACGGCGTCCCCAGCCTTCTGCCTGACCGTAGATCATCGGGAGTACGAGGGGAATGAGGCCCAGGATGGTGGTTGTGGCGGTCATCAGGATCGGTCGCAGGCGATCCTTTCCCCCTTCAACGATGGCTCGATACCGTGGATATCCCTGAGACCGGTAGCGGTTGATATGATCGACAAACACGATGCCGTTATTTACCACGATGCCAAATAAGATGAGTAACCCATATGAGGCATTGCTGTCCATGGTCACGTTGAAGCTATAAAGGCCGACGGCGACTCCGATGAAAGCGAAGCCGATTGTGAACATGATGGTGAAAGGGTGGACGTAGGATTCGAAGAGAGAGGCCATGATGATGTAGATCAGGAGAGCGGCGAACAGCATCGTGAAGTTACCCTCGTTCTGCTCCTGCTGCATCCACCGGAAGCTTCGGTCCATCTGCCAGCTGTAGCCCCTCGGGATCGGCACGCTGTTCATGCGACGTGTCATCTGCGTGCCCGCCCTGTAACGCGCTGACTCCTCGGTGTTCGCGAAGATGGTAACCGTGGACATGCGGTCGTCACGACGAATCGTGTTGGGGCCCTTCTCGTAATCGAAGTTTGCCAGGCTGGAAAAGGAGACGAGCTCGCCACGGTCGCTCTCGAACTGCGAATTCAGGAGCTGATCGAGGGTGGCACGGTCTTCTTCCTTCAACTGAACGGTGATGTCGATTTCTCCGTCGTCTGTCTTGAACTTGCTGTTGCCGCGCGTACCGAGGGCCGTCGCAACCGTGGTGGCAATTGACCGTGGAGACAGTCCAAGGCGCTGAGCGCGCTGCCGGTCTATCGTGACCCGGATCTCCTCAGTACCGGTCTCGAGGCTGGATTCTACGTCGTGCACCCCCGAGATGCCCTGCATGTTCAGCTCGACATCTTCGGCGATCATGTTCAGGATTTCTTGGTTGCGACCCTTGATCTCTACGCCTACGCCGACACCACTTGAGCCGCGTCCACGTCCACTCTTGAACCGGACGCCGGGGATGTCCTGGGGGAGCAATGCTGAAACTTTTTTCTTCACCTCATCAGTTGTCCACTGCCCTTCCTCAGCGTCCACAAGGTAGAGGGTGAGCCGCGTGCTGACAGAGGTGCTGAATCGGGATCCTCGAGATTTTCTCGAGCTGACCGCCTTGATGTCCAGCTCTTCTTTCATGGGGATCAGCATTTCCTCGACCTTCAGGAACAGTTCGAGGAGGTCGGCAGTATCCCAGTTCCTAGGATGCTCGACGGAAAAGTCGACGCGTCGGGTCGGTTGATAGCGGTAGGGCGACTTCTCGATCAGGCCATATACGTGGAATCCGCATGCCATGATCGTGCACGCGACCGCTACAGTCGTCCAGCGATACCTCAGGGTTCCGCTGATGACGCGCTCGTAGAATCCTCGAAGCCCGTAAGACCTGAAGCGGAAGAACAGCGCGAGCGGGGTAAGCAGTGCTATAGCCAGTCCCGTCCACGCTGTCCATTCCAGATCCGCGAAACCTGCCAGCACCCAGAGGGCGCCTTCCCACAGCCAGGTGGCGGATTCACGGACTCCGGTCGAATACACCGCATAGGAGATTACTGAGAGCCCGATAAAACCGATGACTTGTTTTGTGATGGACTCGGCACGTCCCTCGCCGGAACGGCCGAATGCCCGAGAGGCGGCAAGCGGGACGATCGTCAGGGCAACCACGAGGGACGCGAGAACCGAAATGACCACGGTGATCGCGAAGTCTCGCATCCACATCGAACTGCGCGAATCTGTGATGAAGATCATCGGCACGAACACGCAGATCGTGGTCAGCGAACCCGCGACGACGGGCAAGCCGATTTCACGAGCGCCTTCGATAGCTGCATCGATGGCCGACATTCCCCGCTCGTATCGCTTCCGGTAGATGTTCTCGAGGGCGACCACGGCTGGGTCGACGAGCATCCCAATTGCGACCATCAAGCCCATCATCGAGATCAGGTTGAGTGTGATCGTGGCTTCGGCGAAATGGCGGAAGGAGTACATGATGAGGAATACCGTCAGCACGCTGCCCGGGATCGCCGCGCCAACGATCACGGTACTCCTGTAGTTGCGTAGGAAGAGGAAGATGACACCGACCGCCAGAAAACCGCCCAGAATCGCTGATTGGGAAAGGTTACGGATTCCATCAGTGACAGCGGTCGATCGGTCTCGGATCAACTGGAGTTTCAGGCGGTCCGCCCCGATTTCCTCGACGATGGCATCCAGTTCGGCATTCACGAGGGCCGCCGTGGTGACCATGTTGGCCTTGGACGACTTTTGAATCTCGAGAGTGACCGACTCCCGACCGTCAAGGCGTTCGAACCACTCCTTTTCCGGGTAGTCGTAGGAGACGTCGGCGACGTCCTGGACGACAATGTCATCATCCAGTGGCAGTTGGCGGATCTCATCAACACGCTGGAATTCGCCGATCGCCCGTACTGCGATTCGCCGGCCGCCATCACGGACAAATCCGGCGGACGTATTCCGGTTGTTGTTCCGGATCGCATTGTTCAGGCGGCGAATGTCCAGACCGTGCGCGTTGAGCCGATTCTGGTCGACCTCAACGAACAGGGCTTTTTCAGCCAGCCCCTGAATCTCCACGCTTCCAACACCCTCCAGCCTTTGCAGGCGCGGGCTGATCACCTGCGAAAAGACATTGGCCAGTTCGTCGGGGTTTGAGCCGGCCCAGCTGACTGAAAATTCAAGAATCGGGAAGTCTTCGAGGTTGATGCGACGGACCGCAATCCGTTCGACGTCGTCCGGCAACAGGTTCCTGACCTGATCCAGGCGGTCTCGCACCTGGACCCCCACCAGGTCCATATCCACGTCCAGGCCGAACTCGACCCGAACCGACGAACGATTCGAGTAGGAGTTGGAGCTGATGCTTTTGATGTTGGTCAGGGATCCGAGTGCTTCTTCGATCGGGCGGCTGATCTGTCGCTCGACCTCCTCAGGAGAGGAGGAAGGGTAGCTTACCTCAACGTAGATACGGGGAAAGGTGACATCCGGCAGATACTCGAGGGGCAGGCGGAACAGTGAGATCCACCCCAGCACAATCACGCTCAGGGCGACCATGATCGCGGTAATGGGCTTTCGAATAGCGAATTCGGAGATGTTCATTGAGCCCCCTGAAGTGACTGAAGTAGAAGCACTTACTTACATATGGAAATATAGAAAGCGATCCTGTCGAATCAAGGTCTTGCCCGGTCTTCCATTTGACGAACCCTCAGGTATCTGTGTTCCCATCTCGCCGGAATAGCTGAGCCAGCCAGGATTGGGACCTGCGCGCCACGTCGATGTCCTGATCGGTTCAGGCGATCGGATCCGACAGCTCGGATTCTGCGTCAGCCACTCGACGGTCGACGTCCTGCGGGCTGTCAGAGGGATAGACCGGCATCTGGCGACCTGTGGCGGCGACGTGCTTGCTGTATCGATCCAAGGCCTCTCTGGCCACGTGCAAGCGGTCCCTGTATCCGGTCAGCAGGTCTTGCCGTTTTCGGTTGTATCGCTGTAAATCGGTGACTAGGGTCTCGACCGCTTCCGCGTCTTTCCGGTCATGACGATGCTGAGGGATAACGCCATTGTCCTTCAGAATCCGGTTGGCCATCCGGTGTCCCTCGCCAGACCTGAAATAGCTATTTAGCTCGAGTTTCTTGCCCTTTTTGGGAGGGTCGCCGGATATACGGGAAGCAGCTTCGGCCAGGATTTGGTTGGGGTTCCGCATTTCAGGGCGCCCTTCAGACGTGCGGAGTGGCCGCTTCTTCTTCGGCGGCGACATTTTGGATCTCACGTGGGTGAACCTTGTGGAGGAAAGTGCGCCACACTATTTTGGGCGCTATGTCCTTGCAAGGATGTTACGGAAAATACCACGCAGGTAAACCCATATGTTCGTTCTGTCCCGACTCCGAGGCCTGCTCCGCGGAGAGTCCGACGCCAGAGGACCTTCTTACTGCCGCCGTTCCAGCGTTGGTCAAAGGTACCCTGGACGTCGAACAATTCGACCTGGCATTGACACTGTATTCCGGTCAGACGTTCCGGTGGGGGAGAGATACTGACGGGTGGTGGAAGGGCGTCGCGTATGGTGTCGTGGTCTGGCTGAGGCAGGAGGAGCGCCAGTTGAGGTATGCCTGCTCAGCCGCCAGCGTATCAACGTATGCGGGGTCCTTTGAGATCGAATCGTTCCTTCGGTGGTATCTCCGGACCGATGAACCACCCCGTGTACGCGTCCCGAGGCCCGATCGCCACCTGCGGAGAGCACGGGATCGCATGAAGGGGTTCCGATTCGTGCGGCAGGAGCCCTGGGAGTGCATCATTTCCTACATCCTGAGTGTTCAGGCCCATATGGGGTTGACCAAGCAACGCATACAGTTTCTGTCCCGAATCCTCGGGCGGGAGGTCGTTTTTCAAGGTGGTCGATATTGGACCTTTCCACCGGTCGATCAACTCGCGCTCTTGAGTGAAGGCTATTACCGTCATCAGAAGTTCGGCTGGCGGTCGAAGTTCCTGCCGACAAGCATCCAATACGTCCAGGAAGTCGTTCAGTCTCGATTCAGTGGCGGTGCATCCCGTCTCGGATTGGAGGACTGGCGAGCGGTCGTCGATGGCCTGCTGGACACGCCCAACTCGGGAATCGGGTTGAAGGTGGCCAAGTGCATCGACCTGTTCTCGCTCGACCGTCTTTTCGCCGTGCCCGTGGATACGTGGGTGCGGAAGATGGCTGCTGATTGGTATGGGGTCGAAGCAACAGACGCCAAGATTTGCCAGTGGGCCGAGGAGCGGGGCGGTAAGCTGGCCGGATACAAGAACGAATACCTCTTCGCATACTATCGCGAACTCCACGCACCTTCTCTAGACGATCGCGTGATCTCGTTTTCACAATCCGATGCCCCGTCGTCCGTCCTGCCTTACGAGATCCTGGAGTCCTGAGATGCGACCGGCCTGCGTGGCGCTATGTCTCTTCCTCCTGTCTCCCGCTGGTTTGGAGGCGCACATCGACCATGGCACCGGAGGAGAGCGCATCCTGATGGGGGAGGCGCCGGATGCTCCCGATCGTGTTGCCTCTGATGACCAATTCCTGCCGGTGTCGAGGCCACCATACCTGCGGATGGATCAGCCAATAGATCTGACGGGCAACTTAACGGTATCCGCGTAGGTCTACATCGAGGACGGGGTGGGCCCGACACCCGTCGCGGTGCAGGTGGATCTCGATCGGGGAGAGTTTTCCCTCCACGCCAGCGGCTCACCGAGCAACGGATTCAGACTGCGGTTCAAGGATGGGGTCTTTAGGGATCTGACTGGCTACGAGATAGCACCAGGACGCTGGACACATCTGATCGCCACCTACGATGGCGGGCAGATGCACGCTTCGAGACGGTCGACCTTTTGCGGAGCCACGCAGGCCGGCCCGTCGATGGCGAGGCTCGCTACGCCACTCGTATCGATGCGCTGGACCGGGCGATCGAGTCACTCGACCTGAACGGGATCAAAAGGCTGGTGACGAAGGATCCGGATCTGGTTCGATCGGATCCTTTGGGAAGCAGGCTGTGGCTCCAACGCACTGCTGACGAAGACTTTGCCCAGGCCGCCCCCTTTCTGATCGGACGTGGTGTTCATATAGAACGTAGCCGAAACTATCACACGGCCCTTTCGCGGGCGGTCACCTTCGGCGCATTAGATTTTGTTAGCGCCTTTCTCGACGCTGGCCTGGAGACAGATCTATTCATGTCGGCAGGGATAGGCGAGTTGGTCCGTGTGAAGGGCTATTTTGATAGCGGGACGCTTAGTGAGGAATCCTCTTCAACGGGGAGGACGCGGGTCGATGAGAATCGTGAAGTGCTGCGAAAACCACCGTTGGGTCCTGGCGAGCGCGTTTCCGATGCACTCTACGTCGCAGCTCGTACTGGATTCGACGAGGTAGTGCTTTATCTGAACGGTCAGGGAGGCGACCTGGACTTTCGAACCGAATGTGGCGGATCGGCGCTTTATTGGGCTGTGAAGTGGGGGCACGTGACGACCGCTCGGCTCCGCCTCACCAATTGGGCCAACCCGGATCAGCCTGATCGATACGGCAGGAGCTCCGCAGATGGGGATTCGATCGGAGAACCCGACCATGGAGACTTTGTTCTTAGCAGAATGGGACGATCGTGAACATTGAGCGGCACAAGTTCGTTGCAACCGAGGAGAAGGGTGAGGTGACCGGCCTGTGGGGCCGGCCGTCAGGTGCCACCCACGTCCTGGCGCTCTCCCACGGGGCGAGCACCAGTATCGAACACTCCTCGATGGTGGCGATTTCAGAAGCCCTCTACGAGGTGGATATCGCAACGTTCCGATACAACTTCCCGTACATGGAAAAGGGCGGCAGTGGGCTGGATGGTCGAGCGACCTGTTCTGCGACTGTGCGGTCAGCGGTAGCGAGATCGGTGGAGTTGGCGGAGGGGCTTCCGGTCCTCGCTGGGGGAAGATCGTTCGGAGGGCGAATGACGTCGATGGCTGTGGCCGAAGAAGCGATCGATGGTCTCGGTGGAATCGTCTTTTACGCGTTTCCCCTGCACCCAGCAAAGAAACCGGGGATCGACCGCGCGGATCATCTTGCGGACGTGTCTATCCCAATGCTCTTCCTGAGCGGTACTCGAGACGCGCTGGCAGAACTCGATCTGCTAAAGCCGGTGGTCGACGGGCTACCGAACGGTAGCCTGCACTTGGTCAAGGCGGTCGATCATTCGTTCAAGGTGCTGAAGCGGTCGGGTATGACCGAGGAGGCTGCTCAACAGGATGCGGCCAATACGCTGAAGACGTGGGCCTCTGAACTCTAGTTAGTCTCTCAGGTATCTCGGGTTGCCGAAGCCGTCGTTTACGACGTGACTCCGGGCGGGAATCTCCGACTTGTCTGGGATCAGGAGGTCGAGTTCCGTGCTGTTTTCGATTACCGTTCCGTCACCCACTCGAACACCTTCTCCAAGGCAAATCCTGCCCGGCCTGCCTGATCCACTCAGGACCGTCCCGATCACGACGGTAGACGCAATCCGGCAGTCCTCCTTTACTTCCACGTATCCATAGATCTGGCTGTTGATTCCGATGCTGGATCGATCCCCGATCTGGACCCGGCCCAGCAGCTGAGCATCCGTCCCGATCTGCACGAAGTCTCCGATTGCAGGGTGGCGTTGCCTGACCTTGTCGCTGATTCCCCCGAGCGTGCAGGGGTAGATGACGCATCCTTGTCCGATCACACCGGTCTGGCCAGTCGTAAGACCGCGATGTGGATGTTCCAGGAAATTCGCATCGCCGATCTTCGTTTCCGGATGCAGGTCAGCCTGATAATATCTGCCGCCCAACTCGGCAATGGCACGTGGGAGCAGGGGGACGGGCTCACGTGTGACGCCATCGAGTGTCGTGCTCTCACCTGTCCCGGTCAGTGCGTGGGCTGTGTCATGGTAGAACAGGACGCGCCAGCCGGGGTAGGAACTGACAACCAGCTGCATCTGGTAGTCGAACGCAAAGTCCAGTTTCTCCTCTTCCAGAAACGACCTGTAGACGTCGTAGTCGCGTGCCTCGATCGCCGAATCGATCCGTGAACGGAACTCGAGCGAGGCGAGCCTGTCTTCGCACAGGTCATTGCGAGTGGATACATAAGCATCCCAGACTGCCGGGTCCTTGAGCGAGGCGAACCGATTCCACCGAGCTCTGTCTTTGAAGGAGGGGATATCCCCAAGGAGCGCGAACGTTGTCTGAACCGCCCGTGACTCCACGTTGGCGCTGGGCCCCTCGACGGCCAGGAGTGATTGCGCGATCATTGCGTAAAGCTGGTCGACAATCTCCTCGACCCCGTGATCGAATCCGAGCGCATCGCCGGTTTCCGTGGCATTGTGAGAGCCTGGCGCCGCACACTCCAGAAGATTTCCGAGGACGGTTTCCAGGAGGTCACGATTGACGAACCCTCGCCCCGATCTCTGCGAGAGGATGCCCCTACTGACAGGGTCAATTCTTAGAGCATCGAGCTCTTCAGCCGTGTATATGGGGCGAAGCAGGTCGAGGAGTCGGCTGAGAAGGGGGCGTTTTTCCTTCTCGTAGGAGGTGTCGAACAGAGTGGCACTACTCATGTAAGTCCTTGTCTTCTTTGGGCTTCGGCATCAGTTCCCCAATAGTAGGCAATTTAGAGTCGAGGGCAAGGCTACTCGATCCAGATTCTCGCAAGGGGCTGGTATCGAGCCTGACCCGCCCATTGTCTGGTGGCGGGGACTGCGTCCATCTGTTTCACGGCCTTTCCACGGTAGGTCCCCCTCTGCCCGGAAGAGACCCTGTTCAGGGCGACGGCGACGGTATGGTGTCCATTCGGAATGAACGCCGGGATTTTGATCGTGATGCGATCGCGTAGGTAGTGTCCGACCCTCAGGGCCTCGGGGGCGATCTCAAGCGATCGGGCAGCTGTGAATCCTCGTCCTCCCGCAATTCTCATGTCCTCGTCGACAAACACCAGTTCGGCGAAGTACTGGCCAGGTTCACGCTTCATCGCAACAACGTCAATTTCGACAAACTCGCTTCTCTGGATTATTCCGCTAATCACTCGCCACTGAAGGGGGACCGTATTCGGGAACCCGCGGCTCATCCCTCCATCAAGCGATCGGATGTCCAGCCCGATGATATCGACGGGAGCAAAGTGATCTGTGTCTGCCGAGATCGTTGACGCCAGCGGACCCGGTGAGGTTTCAGGTGGCGGCTTGGTCGAGAGCCTGAGTAATCTCGGATCGAAGTCGGCCCGTCTCACCCGGAAGTGATCGAGTTCGGGAGGGAGTCGGTCGTCGAGGATCGTAAAGAGTGGGCGATCCGGGTGGGCAGCGAGAAGGCCTTTCAGTACACGAAGCCTGTCCGCCACGTTCAAGGAAGGCGCTATCTCCCTGGCTGCACCCGTAGCCTGGGCGTCCGTCTGCTCAGGCTGATATCGGGGCGCGAGCCGACCCATGGTTTCGATCGAGACATCCTGCCGCATGCCTAGAACGGTCTGCCAGTATTTCCACCGTGTCGCACGGCCATCATCCGTAGTCGTTACGATGGCCCCTTTGGGTAGAGCGGTGAATCGGTCTTTACGTGTCTCATACTCCGAGCGGTCGGAGGCGACGGCTTGTACAGTTCCGTAGTGGCTGGCCAGAAGGTAGATCGGAATTAGCGCCGCGATCAGACGACCAGCCCACGGCTTGGCGGCGTCAGGAAACGTCGAGCTGCGTATCGTATCGAGGAGCCGCCAGATTCCGACGCCGCCCAAGAGGGCGAGGTGCAGGAATGATGGCATGTAGAAAACCTCGCGATCGGCCACGTCGTATGGGAGGACGGGAATCAGTGTTAAGATGAAGCCCAAGAGTAGGGCGATCTCGAAGTGATAGGGCTTCGGACCGGACGGCGCGATCACCCGTTGCCACGCAGAGTCTCCGCCTTTTTCGTGAGTGACCGAACGCATTGTCGAGTAGACCCCCAATAGCACAAGGATGGCCATAAACGGCGAAGCGTTTTCGAGGAAGGAGCCGGTGTAGGCGGTGATGAGTGATGGGAAGGATGAGAGCGGAGTGGTTGTCAGCTTCGTTGCGGTGAACTCTTCGGCGGAGAAATACCAGATCGCCCAGCGCAATGACCCTGGTTCGTGGCCGCTCAGGAAGACGAAATCCGAGATGAAGCCGTCTCCGTTCAGGCGAATGGGAATGTAGAGCAACGCAGATGCGCCGACCGAAAAGGACGCGAGCAGGTTTGCCAACTGTCTGGGCGAGTGGATCCTGGATCGCCAGACCACATAGAGAGCGACGGGAGCCAGCAACGCGGAGAGCAGCACGTTGGCTGATGCCGTCAGGCCCAGGGCGAACCAGGAGAGAATGAGGGCTGCGGGATGGCGATCGCTGACCCAGTGGGCGATCGCGGCGTAGAACCCGGCGACGCAGGCCAACTGAACGGCGTAGACCTCGGCGATCGTGGCGTGGAACCAGATGACGAGGGTGAAGGCGAACGCCCACCCACAGGAAAGTGCTGCCAGGTCGTTTCCTGTTCGCGTCCGGACCGCCGATGCAAGCAGGCCGGATGCAGCTGCCGCGGCGACCGAAGAGCAGAGAATGACACCCTCATCGGGCACGCTGAACGGGAGCAGCGAGAAACAGTGAGCGAGGAGAAGATAGAGCGGATGTCCGGGCGGATGGTCGATCCCCAGGGTCACCGCTGCCAGGACCATCTCGGCACTGTCGATCGTGTATAGTGAGTCGAGAGCCCACGTCGTGGCGCGTGTCAGGCCGTAGACGAGCAGCGGGGGAAGCGAGGCGGCCGCGTAGAAGAGGACCGAGCGGCGCATCGTTCAGATCATGCTTTCGACGTGCTCTTGGATGCCGACAGAGAACGAGGTCGACGGTGCTTTGGCGCCGGAGGCCGCAAGGCGATCGAGGCTGTAGACGCGGTGACACGTGAACGGGGCTGCTCCCGGATGCTCGCTCAGGTGGGCCTGAACATCGACTTCTTCGATCGGAGATGGGTTCACCCCGAGACACCGAGCGATCTCGTCGTAGTATGTCCGTGACTCGATGATGTCGGGACCCGCCGCACAGAATATCCGTTCGTAAGTCTCGGTGTTCCCTGCGCAACTTAGGATCAGATCGCACAGGTCACGGGCCAGAATCGGCTGCTGAAGAAAGTATCCGCCTCCCACTAAACGCAGCGTCTTGCCACCACGGATTCTGTTGATGATCTCGTCATCACGGCCGTGGTGGGGCAAGCAGCCGAGCTTGGAGCTAGGGCCATAGATGTGGCAGGGACGCACAACGGTCCAGTGCGTGTCCCCAAGATCCGCTGACGCCAGCACCTGCTCGCAGGCCCGCTTCTTTGCACCATAGCCTTCAGTCGCGTAGTGTTCGGTCTCCTCAGGCTGTGGAAAGACACGGTGAGCGGGGTCGAACACGAAGTCCGTCGAGATAAACACGATCTGTTTGGCTCGATCTTTGAAGCAGGTGACATCCTGTGTGGCATCATCCGGATCATACCCGATGCAGTCGACGACGAGGTCCCAGTATCCCTCTTGCTGACGAATCGCCTCCTCGAAGCCTCCACGATCTTTTCGGTCTGCCGTTATCCCCTGAACCCCTTCCTTAAGGGGGCGCTGCCCGCGTGTGACGACCTGAACGTGGTGACCCTGCTCGAGTGCCCGTTTTACGAGCGTTCCGCTGACGAATCCACTTCCACCAATCGATAGTATGCGCAAGCAACTCCTCCAGTGTTCGTGTGACTGAGGTGGATGGTACTTCGACGGGGGTGACTGCGCAAGACGTGCCCGGATCAACTGCCGGTGGACGTGTAGTGTCGGACGCCAAATCGCCAGACTCCCAGCCCGGCGTAGAGCATGAGCAGGCTGACAGCCGGCGACATCTACGAAAACACGTATGCACCACCTTACGGGGGTATGTGGCCAAGCACGGCCAGGAGAAAATAGTAGTTCATGCAGGCAAGGATGATGATGAACGTGAAAAGTTGCTTGAACCAGTCCTGGTAGATCTCCAGTGGGTATCGAATGGTCTCAACGCTGCCGTAGACGGCCGCATTCGCAATCTCGAGACCTTCGGTGGTCCAGTTGAATTACTCGGGAGGTTAGGGGTACAAGCGGCTGCTAACCCCTGTTTATCGGACTATTCGCAGTCGAGTATGTGCCCGCAGCGATCTGGGCAGCGATCAGCGCGCTGCTGGGACGAGAGTTTTTCCGGGTGCTCGACCTGGAAGGGCTCAGCTTCTAGCGACTGACCGTGATGCCGTAGTGCCCCTCGATGAAGGGAAAGCGTTCTTCCAGGTCATCGGGAATCTCGACACCTAGTCCCGGGGCGTCCGGGAAGATGAGATAACCATCCTCGATGGCGGGCTTCGCTTTCAGGATGCCCCACTGGAGCGGCCCTTGGATCCGGCAGATTTCGAGTACGCGTGGATTGGGTAACGCGGCAACGAGGTGTCCGTTTGCCATGGCCATCAGCCCGTTATGCCAGGAGTGCGGACAGAGATCGACGCCGAGTTCGTGAGCGCGTTCTGCGATTAGGAAGCACTCGGTGATCCCGCAGACGCCTGCATCGGGTTGCGCGATGGCGAAAGCGTTCTTCTCGAAGTAGGGCTCGAATTGCTCGATCCTGGTGAAGGGCTCTCCGCCGGTGATCGGCATGTCGACAGCCGCGTTGAGGCGTGCGTAGGCATTCGGGTCCCTTTTCATCGGTTCCTCGAACCACGTCCAGCCCATCTCGTCCAGGGCCTTCGCGATCTTCAGCGAGTCTTCCTCTGACAGTCGACAGTTCCCGTCGAGCATCATCTGCATGCGATCGATGACTGCGTCTGTCACCTGACCAGCCAGTTCGATAAACCGGTCGGCGGTGACGCCAGACCATTCCCAGTCCGTGCCGATCCGCATCTTCATCGCTGTCCATCCCTCGTCGGCATATCCGATCGCTTCGTGCACGACCTGTTTGGGATCTTCATCCCAGTCATACATGCAGCCGCTGGAAGCGTAGACGCGCACCTTGTCGAGTGGGTTGTCTGTCAGCAGTTCGGCGACGCGCTTATTCTCGATCTTTCCGCGCAGATCCCAGAGTGCGCAGTCGATTCCGGCGATGGCGATGTCAGGTGCGCGATCTTTGCCTTCTGGGCGCGGAACGATCGAAGGATCAGCCGGGTCTTTGCCTATCAGGTTCTTGGCAAGTCCTGCGACTCGCTCCTTGATCTTGGGAGGATCGCCATACGCGCAGGCTTCACCGATTCCGCGGAGGTTGCCATCCGTTTCGATGATGACGATGGCACAGTCCGCCTTGATTGTGCGGTATTTAGCCGTGATCCATTGGCGTTCAGGCTCGTGGGGACGGGAGAGGCAGAGGGTTTCGATGTTTGTGATCTTCATGTGAGCTCACGGAGAAGCGCCATAGAGGCGAGTGGGGCGCAGAAGAAGCGCAGTTGATTGGCATAGTCGTAGCACAACTGTTGATGGGGCAAAAGTGCAGTCTGGCCGGAAATGCCACCTGATGTGCACTTAGCCCTGAATTCGACACTAACGCGATTGAAAGGAAAGTGCAAGGCTATGGGTGAAGTGAAAAAGCAGTTCAGATCTCAGTCTCTGGCGAGATGGTATTGGCGAACAAACTAGGCGATATTGCTGACGCATTGGAGCAGCGAAAGCTCTATCGGTTCGCCGAGCAATTTCGGGGTGCTGGACTCAGCGTCTTGAACAATATCGCGGAGGGCGCCGGGTCAGATTCCTACCCTGAGTTCCGCCGTTTCCTGAACTCCGATCGAAGATCCGTCTTCGAGAATGCGAACGTGATCATCGTGTTCGCCCTGAGGAGCTTGGTTACAACAGAGAATGCTAATCGACTCCTAGACCACCTCTTCGTGTTGTCGAAGCAGATCAGTTCGTTCAAGGGCCGCCGTTGACTGCCTCAAGCCCCTTTCCTGCGTCTTTACGAGATGGGAAACTTTACGCGCCTTCCCTCTTTCGTAGCCTCGTACGCCCCCAACACCATTTCCACAGACCTACGACCTTCTACTGAGGACACGTGCGTGTTAGTCTCACCCTTCAAGTAATTGACCCAGGGGCGGGGTACTGCAGCGATCCGCTCGCCTTGTGACGCAGGAATCGGCAGGTCGATTTCCGTCCACGCGTCGTCGCCCTTTCGGATATACCTCAGAGGCTTGGCGCCTTCCAGTCGAGGGGCTGATGTGGACGGCGCATCGCCATAATCCTGCAATATCGTCCCCTCGTCGCCGTAGATTTCAGTCGTGTTCACACCTGCCACAGTGGTCGATCCGTTGAAGAGAGTACCCATCATCCCTGACTCGAACCGGTAGATCGCGACGCCATTGTCATCTGGTGCGACGTTCGTGACGACGTTATCGATCTCTGCCGTAACGGACACCGGCATACCGAACGTCCACAGGAACCAGTCCGCGGCGTGTGTTGCGTCGTCGAAGAACATGCCGACGTTGGCTTCGGCGTCGACGTGCCACTTCGACAGGCCTTCGAAGAAGGACGGGTTCAGGAGGACAGGGATACAGTGTCGCCTGCGTACGACAGCGATGTTGCCGACGACGCCTTCTTCGACCAGTTCCTTGATCCTCTGGTTGACCGGATCATATCGCATCTGGAAAGCGACGCTGAACTTGATGCCTGTCCGGGCAACGATATCGATGATCCTGTCGCAATCAGCGAGCGTGGTTGCCATCGGTTTCTGGAGGAGGATGTCCTTCCCGGCTTCCGCTGCCAAGGCGACGAACTCAGCGTGGCGGTTCGTTTCGCAGCCAATCATGACGGCGTCGATCGAATCGTCAGACACTATTGCGCCGGCATCTTGCCGGTACTCGACTCCGAAGTCACTCGACGCCTTCTGGCCTCGCTCGGGCTCATCGTCCCACACAGCGACCAGTTCGGCGTCATCAAAGTCGCGGATCGTGTTGCAGTAGGTGTTGATGTGGCCGTGAGCGTGGGAAAGCGTAGCAATGCGGAGGGGGGGCACGGTTAATCCGGTAGGTAAATGTCAGTCGAGATGGACAATTGTTTCATTCTCGAGGGATTCGATTGCGGCGGCCAGAACCTTCTGCGCTGCCAGGCCTTCTGCGCCGGAGCCGTCGATGTCCTCGGGGGCACCCCCTTCATCCACCTGGCGAACGAAGGTTCTCAACCGGTCGATAAAGGTGTCGGTGAAGTCGCGGTATCCACCGCCAAATGCGGGGTTGGTGTAGACCGTCTTCTCCATGTCCCCGGCAGGGTAGAGCGTTAGCTCACGCCACATATCATCGAGGACGAAACGGCCGCCGGTTCCGGCGACTTCACACCGTTCCATGGGGTGGCCACGTTCGATGTCGTAGCTGCCCGTCAGTGAACCGACGACGCCATTCTTAAATCGCAAGTTGAACTGCGCGGTGGACCAGATTTTACGTCCTGGCGCCTTCGTCGCAAAACACTGCACTGCTTCGACATCGCCGCAGAAGTATCGCATCACGTCGACGGTGTGCGGGTGGAGGGCTTTGAGCTGGAAGTAGGGTGACGACTCGTTCGGGTTCATGATCCACATGCTCATGTTGACGAAGAGCAGGTGGCCAAGGCGACCTTCATCCAGCCATTTGCGGGCGAGCCGTGCAGCGGGGGTGAAGCGGTGATTCAGGTCGATTCCGAAGCAGAGGTTCTTCTCCCTAGCCCTTGCGACCATTTCCTCTGCGTGCGGAATCTCATTGCTGATTGGTTTCTCGCATAGAACGTGGCAACCAGCCTCGAGGGCCTGCATGGTGGGCTCGTAATGGTCGCTGCCATACTCGTAACCGCCGGTCGCGACGCTGCAGATGTCGGGTGACAGCTCTTTGAGCATTGTCTGGACATCGTAGAAGGCGGGCACACCGAGCCGCTCGCTCGCGGCGTTCGCCCTGGTTTCATCTCGATCGCAGACCGCCACAAGGTCGGCCAACTTGTCAGCTGCATAGCAGTCCGAGTGGCGATTCCCGATTGGCCCCAGTCCAATGACGCATACTCGCTGCATGGATTACACCGTCGGCACGTCGACGACTTCGCCTTTCTCCCACGATTCGATCGCGGCTTCGATCACCATCTGGGCCTTTAGAGCTTCTTCACCTGACCCTTCGATGGCGTCCGGCGCGACGTCCTCTAAATTCTGCTCGATCCATCTTCCGATCCGGCTCTCGAATGTCTCCCCAAAGGCCATCATGCCGTCGATGTAGTCGTAGGTCTCGGTCTCGCGTGAGCGTCTGGGATGGAAATGGAGGTGCTCGCACGCGTCGTCCAGGATGAACCGTGCATCAGATCCGACGACCTCCAGCCGTTCGAGTCCGTATGATCCACCAGGTCCTGTGGCATCGTAGCTTCCGGTGAGGTTGCCGACGATCCCGTTCTCGAAGAGCATGCCGACCTGCGCGTTCGACCAGCAGTGCCGACGATTCCCGTCCTTGTCGATCCCGCGCTTGAAGAAGGCGTTCACTTTGACAATATCACCGCAGAAGTAACGCATGACGTCGATCGAATGGGGATGGAGCGCACGCATGTGGAAGTGTTCGGACGTTTCGTTCGGGTTGTTGATCCACATCGTCATGTTAATGATGTTGATCTCACCGAGCCGGCCGGACTCGACCCACTCCTTTGCGCGCGCAGCCGCCGGTGTAAACCGGTGGTTCAGGTCGATCCCGTATCGCAGCCCCTTCTCTTTGGCCAGGGCGACCATCGCGTGCGCCTCGTCGAGGTTGTTAGAGATCGGTTTCTCTCCCAGGACGGGGATCCCGGCGTTGAGGAGTTCGATAGTCGGCTTATAGTGATCGCCGCCATTCTCGGTGCCTGCACTGGCAACGCTTGCGGCGTCGATCTGCAGGCCGCTGTCGAGCATGTCCTGGACGGAGTAAAAGGTCTTCGCCTCATAGGCGTCGGCAGCCTTGTCCGCCCTCTCCTCGATCAGATCGCATACGGCGACCACGTCACACGACTCGTGCCCGTGATAGATGCTTGCGTGTCTGTTTCCGATGCCGCCCAGTCCGACGACGGCCACATTGAGCCCCATGGTTAGCTCCGTATCTATACGTTAAGGAGAGCACTGAAGCCCTCAAAGGACCGCTTGACCACGTCGTCGATCTCTTCGACAGGCATCTCTTTTGTCCCCACGATCTCTAGGACCCCATACTTCACTCTGGGCGCCGTGTTCAGTTTGGCGACGATCGCCGGAAGGTTTAGGTCCCCCTCGCCGGCCACCTGCTGCGCGACGGGACAAATGTTCAACTCCCGTGTCTTCACGTCCCGGATCCGAACGGAAATCATATACTCGAGAAGCTTATCCATTGTCTCCTCGGGGATTTCTTCCTGCGGGGTCCGCCAGATGTGGGTCGGGTCGTAGTTGAGGCCGACCCACTCAAGGTCGACCTCCTGCATGAACCGGTAAGCCGTCTCCGTATTATAGACCGCGTTCTTGACGTGGGGCTTGATGCTCAGCTTGACGCCCCTTGATGCCGCCTCTTTTGCCAAATCGTTGATGTTATCAACAACGGTCCCGAATGACTCCTCGTCGTCAGTCTGGCCGCCCGGACCGGTGGTTACGAATGGTGCGCCAATGGCTGCGGTCGCATCGAGGACCTGGAGGAAGCGGTCTCGGTCCCCGAGGTTGCCGCTCCCGCCGACGGAGTCGATCTCTAGGCCTCGTTCGGCTACGGCTGACTTGATCCCCTCGTAGTAGGCCGAATCCTCATCCAACGTTAGGTGTGGTGCCATGTTTTGTATAGCACAGACCTCAACCGCCTGGTATCCGGCCTCAGAGATCCTGTCGAGGGCGAGCGTGAGGTCCTGGCCGCCGTATAGAATGGTACTGCATCCCAGTTGCATCTGATTTGACTCCTATCGAGGTGTGTTCATCGTAAGGCTGGCTACAATATTCCGGGTCCATGCGTTTGTCAAGCTACCTTGGCCAATAGGCACAGAAAAGGGGAGCGACATCACATCGCTCCCCTCAATTAGTCTGTCTGCCAGCTTTCAGGGCCAAATCTTCTTGTCATTGAGTTGCTTAAGGATCTCTTGCGTGGTTTGCTTGGTGATGGCCTTCTCCGTATTTACCTCGATTTCGTCTACGTCGATCTGGGAGGCATACCACTTCATCGTTGCCATGAAACCGGCCACGACGACACAGATCACGAACATCGCGCCGAACGTGAAGAAGTTACGCTTGGTGAACCGCCGCCTGGGTCTCGGGGGGTGGCGATGATGCTGTCTGTGGCCGATCACGGATATGGAGTGTCCGCCATCGTCAGGGGTGTCTTCGCGGGGGCGCCCATTGGTCGGCTCCCCCCGCAGATCGTTTGAGAAGCCCTCGGCTTCTGCCGGGGGAGGCAATGGCTTGGGTCTGGTCGGTGAAGGTGTTGCCGAGAGAGGCGGCGCAGAAGCTGCGGGCGGCTCTGCCGGTGGGGGAGCGCCCGTCTCGTTTCTTTGCAGGGCCGCGAGGACTTCGTTGAGCTCGCCTGCGACCGGCGCTGGGGCCTCTTCCTGATCGGCTGGCTCCGGACTCCCGTCTCCACCCAGCTTTTGAAGGGCAGCGAGCACCTCGTTCGATCCTTCTGCCGATCCCGCTGGCTGGGTGCGGTCCGCCACCGGGGTCGTAATGTCGTAGAGGGCATCCGTCGACTTCGGTGTAGCCGAGGGCAGCTCGTCCAGGACGGCATTGACCTCCTTCAGGATCTCGGCGGACCTGAAGGGCTTACTGACGAAAGCACTGACACCGAGCTTCGACAGGTCCTCCGATACCTGGTCCGTCACGAAACCCGAAACAACGATGACAGGGACATCAAGCCCTTTGCCTCTTATGAACTCGAGCATCGACGGGCCGTCAATCGTCGGCATCTTCAGGTCGAGCAGGACGAGGTCAGGGTTCTTGCGACTGATCGCGTCCATCGCCTCCGTCCACATCTTGCATCCGATCGCCCGATAGTCGGCGGACTCGAGGATGTCGACGAGGAGATCGACGATGTTCTCGTCATCGTCTAAGACGATGACGGTTCGTGTGTCGGTAGAAGGAGCCATAGCACCTAAGTTGTTGTTACGCGACCGACCAAGCTAAGGTGAACGTTCGGCCCCGACAAGGCACTTGAAGGACATAATCTCGCATTTTGTTCGTTTTCGCGGCGTGTCGAGGGCCTTGAAAGAGCTCGGCGTCTGGAGTATACTCCAACGTTCTCCCACCAAGATATTTCCCGCACCTTTTAGCCGTACACGAAAACGCCAACTGGATGGAATCTAGAAACATCGTGGTAAAGGGTGCCCGCGCACACAACCTGTGTGACGTGGACCTCAAGCTGCCAGAGGGGGAACTCGTCTGCTTTACGGGAGTGTCGGGATCCGGCAAGTCCTCGATGGCATTCGATACGATCTATGCAGAGGGGCAGCGTCGATACGTCGAGTCGCTCTCGGCCTACGCTAGGCAGTTCCTCGGCCAGCTTGAAAAACCGGACGTCGACAGCATCAACGGGCTGTCTCCGACGGTCTCGATCGAGCAGAAGACCGCTGGACGGAACCCGCGATCGACCGTTGGAACGATGACCGAGATCTACGACTACCTGCGCGTTCTGTTCGCGCGGGTGGGGGAACCGCATTGCGTCTCGTGCGGAACACCGATCGGCTCTCAGACCCGGGACGGGATCGTCGATCGCATTCTCGGGATGGATGAAGGCACTCGCTTCTCGATCCTCGCCCCCGTGGTCCAGGCGCGGAAGGGCGAGTATCAGGACCTGTTCGAAGATCTTCAGCGGCAGGGCTATATCCGTGCCCGGGTCGACGGACAGACCGTCCTCCTGACTGACACACCGAGCCTGGAGCGCCATATCCGTCACGACATCGAGGTCGTGATCGATCGCCTGATAGTCAAGCCGGACTCGCGCGCCCGGATCGGAGAGTCCGTCGACGCGGCATTGCGGCTTGCCGAGGGCACACTCCTCGTGTCGCCCGAGGGCGAAGATGACATCCTCATCAGCGCCAGCTTCTCCTGTACTGCCTGCGGCCTGAGTGCCACCCCCCCGACGCCTCAGCTCTTCTCATTCAATAGTCCCCAGGGCATGTGCCCAACCTGTCGCGGAATCGGAACTCACATCCGGATGGATGAGGGCGTGGCCATTCCCGATCCGGCCAAGTCCGTGTCTGAAGGGGCGATCGCACCGCTTGGGCTACCCCGTAATCGGTGGAAGATGCACTATTACGAAGGTGTACTCCGGCGACATAAGTGCGACCTGGATACCCCTTGGGAGAAGATTCCCACGCGAGGTAAGCGAGAGCTGCTCCGGGGTGTTAAGGGGCGGATCGAACTGGCCTGGAAACGCAGGAACGGGTCCGTCTATCGACATCGTGGCCGGTTCGACGGGATCCTGCCGCCGCTTGAGCAGAAGTATGCCGAGTCGGGGAGTGCGAGTGTCCGTCGTAAGCTTAGCGCCTACATGCTCGAGGGGCCTTGTAACTCGTGTGAGGGTTCGCGTCTGAGGGACGAAGCGAGATCCGTCCTTATCGCAGGAACATCGTTACCCGATGTGACCGCCATGACGATCGAGGATGCCCACACGTTCTTCGAGCATCTGGTATTATCCGAATCTAACCAGACGATCGCGGAAGACGTCCTCAAGGAGATTCGCGGGCGGCTGAGCTTCCTGTTGGACGTCGGGCTGAACTACCTGTCGCTCGAACGTACCGCACCGACCCTTTCCGGGGGCGAATCTCAGCGGATTCGTCTGGCCAGCCAGATCGGCAGCGGCCTCGTCGGTGTGACCTACGTCCTGGATGAACCTTCGATCGGGCTCCACCATCGCGACAACAACCGCCTGCTCGACGCACTCTGTCGTCTGAGGGATGCGGGGAACCGCGTCCTGGTGGTCGAACACGACGAGGATACGATGCGACGAGCGGATCGCGTCGTCGACTTTGGACCCGGGCCCGGGCACCTGGGCGGGCACTTGGTCGCGGAAGGGTCGTGGCGACAGATCGCGCGCGCGAGGAAGTCGGTAACGGGAGCCTACCTGAGTGGCCGCCGAGCAATCCAGGTTCCGGAGGAGCGTAGGAAGCCGGCGGAGTGGTTGACCATCCGGGGCGCCCGGCACAACAACTTGAAGAATGTGACCGCGAAGATCCCGCTGGGCATTCTGTCGTGTGTGACGGGCGTGTCAGGGTCGGGGAAGAGCTCACTGATCACGGATATCCTGTATCAGGCCCTCGCGCGTGATCTGAACCGCGCGGAGACCAACCCGGGCGCGTATCGACGGATCGACGGGGTGGAAAAGCTCGACAAGGTGATCGAGATCGATCAACAGCCGATCGGGCGGACTCCCAGGAGTAACCCGGCCACCTATACTGGCGCGTTCAGCCCGATTCGTGCTCTTTACGCGGAGTTACCCGAGTCGCGCGTCAGGGGCTACAAACCCGGTCGATTCAGCTTCAACGTAAAAGGAGGCCGATGCGAGGTCTGCCAGGGGAACGGGGCGAACCTCGTCGAGATGGACTTCCTGGCTGACGTGTGGGTGACGTGCCCGATTTGTGAGGGCAGACGGTTCCGGCGGGAAACGCTTGACGTCACATTCAAGGGGAAATCCATCGCGGACGTTCTCGAGATGGAAGTGGAAGAGGCCGCAGGCCTGTTCCGGGGCATCAAGCCGATCTACCGTGTCCTGAGCGTCTTGGTCGATGTTGGCATGGGCTACGTCAAGCTCGGTCAACCGGCTCCCACCCTGTCAGGCGGAGAAGCACAGCGGATCAAGCTAGCGAAAGAGCTGTGCCGCGCGAACACGGGCAAAACCCTGTATATCCTCGACGAACCCACCACCGGTCTCCACTTTGCAGATGTGCAAAACCTTCTGAACGTGCTCGAGACGCTCGTTGAGCTGGGTAACACCGTGGTCGTGATCGAACACAATATTGACGTGATCAAGACCGCCGATTGGATCGTGGATCTGGGGCCTGAAGGGGGAGCGGGTGGTGGCTCCATCGTGGCTCAGGGCACCCCCGAGACGGTTGCGGATGAGCCCGCATCGCACACGGGATCGGCACTCAAGCGGATCCTCGAGATGGAGACGCCCGAGCTCGCCAACGACAAACCTAATGGACGATCGAAACGCGCCGACTGTTTTAAATCCATCGACGTATTTGGCGCGCGCGAAAACAACCTGCGGAATGTCGACGTCACGATCCCCCGCGACAAGATGACGGTCATCTCCGGGGTGTCCGGATCCGGCAAGTCCTCCCTGGCTCTGGATACGATCTTCGCCGAAGGGCAGCGTCGGTATGTCGAGTCGCTATCGGCCTACGCACGACAGTTTCTCGGACAGATGCCAAAGCCCAAGGTCGACCGGGTTGTCGGGCTGTCCCCGGCAATCTCGATCGGGCAGAAGGCTGCCAGCAAGAACCCGCGGTCGACTGTCGGCACGGTAACGGAGGTGTATGATTATCTCCGCGCGCTATACGGCCTTCTGGGCAACGTGCATTGCTCGAACCGGGCCTGCAACGGCGCAAAGGCTTGTGCACAGTCGTCCAAACAGATCGTCGACCGCATCCTGTCAAATCCTGGAGAACAGCGGGCGATGGTTTTGGCCCCTCTGGAGCCCGATCGGGGAGAAGACTACGGCACGTTGATCTCACGCGCCCGCCGTACGGGATATCTTCGCGGACGTATCGACGGGGAAGTGTTCGAACTTGCAAAACCGGTGGAGATCGACTATCGGCAGTCCCACCGGTTGGACATCGTCGTCGACCGTGTGATGGTGCGAGCCGATAGCCGGAAGCGGATCGCCGAGTCAGTGGAGAAAGCTCTGGATCTCTCGGGCGGTCTCGTGATCGTGGTGGATGCCGACACGGAAGAAGAGACGCGATTCAGCCAACACCTGTCATGTCCATCGTGCGGGAAAAGTTTCGACGCGCTCACGCCCCAGCGACTTTCGTTCAACAGTTACGAAGGTTGGTGCCAGACGTGTGAAGGGCTCGGTACTCAGAGGGGCATGGGCCAGAACACACTGATTCCCGACGCGACGAAGTCGCTCCTGGATGGTGCGGTCGCTCCCTGGGGGCCGCTCGAGGGGCCTCTTCTTCAGCTGATGTCTGCCGTCAGTCGTGAAGCTGGGTTCGAGCTGCGAACACCAGTCAGCGAACTCTCGGATGCGGCTCTGGAGGTTTTGCTCTACGGGCTGGGGAACCAGTGGCTCCAGGGCGAAGGCGGTCAACGGTTCAAGTATCGTGGCCTGTTCCCGACGGTTGAATCGCTGGTTCGGCTCTCTCCTCGTTTCCGCAGAGCGATGGGGGAGTTTGTCCAGGACGTCCCCTGTCCGAGTTGTCGGGGAACCCGGCTTGCAGACGTGGGCTCGGCAGCCCAGCTTCTCGGGAAAACGCTCCCGGATCTGGCCGACGATCCGATCCGCGAAGTACGGCAATGGTTCGAGTCGATTCTGCTCGAGGGTAGAGAGCTGGAGGCCGCCGGGGACATCCTTAAGGAGATCCAGGCCCGCCTGAAGTTCCTGGACGAGGTGGGGCTCGGATACATCTCGCTTTCGCGCCGGGCCCCAACCCTTTCCGGTGGCGAAGCGCAGCGGATTCGTCTTGCTAGCCAGATCGGGTCCGGGCTCACGGGCGTACTTTACGTGCTCGATGAGCCGACGATCGGACTGCATCAGCGCGACAACCGCAGACTCCTGACGGCACTCAAACAGCTTCGTGACCTCGGCAACACGCTGGTCGTCGTCGAACACGACCGCGATACGCTCGAGGCTGCAGATCACGTGGTCGACTTCGGGCCGGGCGCAGGGACGGAGGGAGGACAACTGGTGGCCACCGGGCGTCCAAGGAAACTGCCTGTTCGGAAAGGATCGCTAACGGCGCGATACCTGAAGGGGGAGCTGGAGATTGACGTTCCGAAGCGCCGCGACGGAAACGGAAGCCAGATCGAGGTGGTCGGAGCACGACACAACAACCTCAAAAACATCGCCGTGTCCTTTCCGCTGGGGAAGCTGGTCTGTGTAACCGGCGTATCCGGCTCCGGGAAGAGCTCGCTCGTTAATGACGTCCTTTATGGTGCGCTGGCCACAAACGTGAACCGGGTACATTGGGCGTGGGGTGAACATGATGAAGTGCGCGGGCTGAAACACGTGGACAAGGTCATCCGGGTCGACCAGACGCCGATCGGGTTCTCGCCGCGCAGCAATCCGTGCACATATGTGAAGGTGTTCGACCATATCCGTAAGTTCTACTCACAGCTTCCGGAGGCTCAGGTCCGGGGCTTCAAGCCCGGCCACTTCAGCTTCAACAACCGGCGCGGCCGCTGTGACGCCTGTGATGGGATCGGGCTGAAATGCATCGAGATGCACTTCCTGCCCGATGTTTGGGTAATCTGCGACGTCTGCGACGGGAAGCGATACATCCGCGATATCCTGAACGTCAAGTACCGGGGCTATTCGATCGCGGACGTGCTTGACGCAACCATCCAGGACGCGGTCGGGATCTTCGACACCTTCAGGGCCGTGAAGCGTACGCTGCAGACACTCGTGGATGTCGGTCTCGGGTATATGAAAATGGGGCAAGCGTCTTCGACCCTGTCTGGAGGGGAGGCTCAGCGCGTCAAGCTCGCCCGTGAATTGGCGAGACCGAGTACAGGGCGGACGATCTACCTGCTCGACGAGCCGACGACCGGTCTCCATTTCGCCGATATCCAGAAGCTGCTTGAGGTTCTGAATCGACTCGTGGACGGGGGGAACACGGTGGTGATCATCGAGCACAATCTGGATGTGATCAAGACCGCTGACTGGGTGATCGATCTCGGCCCGGAGGGGGGCGACGACGGGGGACAGATCGTCGCGGAGGGCCCACCCGAGCAAGTTGCCACTGTCGAGAGCTCGCACACAGGCCGCTTCCTCAAAGAGATCCTGGTGGCTTGATCATTTGAATTACATCGGCCGCAAATACTCCCTCCTGGAATTCCTCGAAGACGGGATCACCTCCTTTGTCGATCGAAATGCTACCCGGTTGTTCGACGTGTTCGCCGGAACCGGTACGGTCGGGTGGCACTTCAAGCGACTCGGATACACGGTTACCGCGAATGACATCCAGTACTACGCCTACTGTCTGAACCGGGCGTTCGTCGGGTTGAATCGTCCTCCGGCATTTACGCGGCTCAGGGAGGTGATGGGTCTCGGGTCGGCAAGACGAGGGCCAGCGGAACTACTGGAAGCGGTCAACGCGATCCGAAGTCGCAGGGGGTTTATCTTCAAGAACTACTGCCCGGGTGGATCGTCGACGCCCAAGCGGTTCTACTTCAGCGATCGCAACGGACAGAGATGTGACGGGATCCGCACCCAGCTGGAAGCGTGGCGGGATGAAGGCGTGCTGACGGAGGGAGAATACTACTACCTGTTGGCGAGCCTGATCGTCGCGATGGATCGCGTGGCCAATACGGCGTCCGTGTATGCGGCCTATCTAAAGCGCTTGAAATCGACAGCTCGGAAGGATTTTGTCCTGAATCCCGTTCCGGTCTCGGCTGGCACCGGCCGGCATCCCGTCCATCACCGGAACGGTTCGGAGCTTGTGAGCCGGATCCCGTGTGACATCCTCTACATGGACCCGCCGTACAACCAGCGCCAGTATTGTACCAACTACCACGTACTCGAGACGATCGCAGCCTACGATCGACCTCGCCTGTCGGGTGTCACCGGCCTTCGTCCTTACGACGAACAGCGCTCCGATTTTTGCGTCAAAGTAAAGGCGCTTGGCGCGCTGAACACGATGGTCGGTCGAGCACGTGCGCGTTATGTGTTCCTGAGCTACAACAGCGAGGGGTTGATGAGTCGTCGTGAGATCCTGGGTGTGCTCGGTTCTTACGGAAAAGTCGACGTGAAGACGAAGCGCTATCCTCGCTTCCGGGCTGATGCCGATGGAGCGAATCGAAACTACAAAGCGGATAGCGTGACCGAGTATCTCTTCAGGCTGAACAAGGAATAGCGGCGGCGGCAACATCGAGATGGATACCGAGTCGACATGAACCTGAACATTCCAGTGCGGTCGTTCTTCTCGTTCGAGCAGGCGACTCCACAGGTGGCCGACACGCGCTTCCTGAAGGGAACCCTCTTGGGATGGGATCAGGCGAACCGTCTTCCGGACCTGATGGCCATCGATGGTAAGGATCCCTACGCGGACTTCTACCTGGGGTGGAGTGAGGAGGGCATCTACCTCGGGGTTGACGTAAAGGGCACGCCAGCACTCGAGGTCCAGACGAAGCGGCCGCTGAAGGGGGATGGCATCCAGATCTGGTTGGATACGCGGGATGTCCGGGAAGCCCATCGCGCCAGCCGGTTCTGTCACCATTTCTATTTCCTGCCGACCGGGGGCCCATCCGACGGGCCTGCTGCCGGCCAGGTCCGAATCCGGAGAGCACGTGCACAGAACAAGCCCTGTGAACCGCAGAGTATCACGGTGGCCTCACGTATGTCCAAGAAAGGCTACCGTCTGTCAGCCTTCCTCCCGGCCGATATTCTGACTGGATTCGAACCCGACGACAACAACCGGTTCGGATTCACCTACCTGATTCGGGATCGAAAGCTCGGCCGCCAATTCTGGACCGCTGACGAACCGCTTCCCGTTGCTTATGACCCCAGTCTTTGGGCTACAGTTGTACTGGTGTGAGGGAAAGGCATTGACTTCGGTCTGAGCGCATCCTATTGGTCAATTTTCCGGTGATCCGACGCATTTTCCCAGGATCTTCGGAAACTCCTCCTTCACTGACTCCCTATCGACCGGTACTCTCGCACGTGAGAACCCGGGCAACACAGGGCCCTCCAATCACTGACCTGGCAACAACCGTGAACCTGATTGAAAACACAAACGACGCCCTCCTCGGCAAAATTTCGCCCGAGTTGAGGGATGGTGAGCGTGAACTGATCCGAGTCGCCTCCGATCTGAGCCCGGACGGCCACTACGGCACCCAGTGGGTCGTGGTGACGAACGAACGGGTCCTTGTGCATACGAACGGCAAGACCCCTTCGGATGCTCCCGTCGAGGTCACGCCGCAGGGCCAGATGCACATCACGGACTGGCAGCCCTCGCACACCCTCGAGATCCCGATCGAGAACGTCCAGCGCGCTCGCACCGAGCCGTATGTTGGCGGCGCATCGCTCGAGATCGAGCGTAAGGACGAGCCGATTGTCTCGATCCCGTATTCGAAGACGCTGGCAGAGAAGTTCTCAGAAGTCACACGGGGGATCGAGCAGCTAAGGAAAGGGGAAGACCTCTACCTGAAGGAGACGCTCGATCGGACGCACTGCTCGACCTGCGGGAAGCAGCTGCCCGAACGGAACGGGATCTGCCCCAACTGTATCAGCCGGTTTGCAACGCTGGGTCGGATCGCGAACTACATGGTGCCTTACAAGCGGCACGCCATCTTCCTGGCGATTGCGTCGGTGGCGACGACCGTGGCCGAGCTGATTCCCCCCAAGGTCACCCAGTGGATGGTCGATGAGGTCTTTGTCCCGGTAGCCGAGCAGCCGGCGCTGCTCGATGACCGTGCATCGCTGCTGGGGGTCTTCGTGATGGCCTTGGTCGGGTTGCGCCTGTTGACCTGGGGCGCCGAGTGGCTGCACGGGTGGACCGTCACGTGGCTGAGCGCTCGCGTGACGGCAGATATCCGCAGCCAGCTTTACAGGCGATTGGAGTTGCTATCGCTCCAGTTCTACGACAAGCGGCAGGTCGGCCAGGTCATGTCTCGCGTCACGAGTGATACGGGACGCCTGCAGGACTTCCTCGTCGACGGGCTGCCGTATCTGATCATCAACAGCTTGATGATCTTCGGTATCCTAATTGCCCTGTTCTCTATGAGTTGGAAACTGACGCTCTACATCCTGGTGCCCGTTCCCGTCATCATTCTGTGGGGGGCGATCTACTGGAAGAAGATGCGTCTCTACTTCACGAAGTGGTTCCAGTCGTGGTCCAACCTGATGGCCAGAGTGAATGAGGCACTGACGGGTATCCGGGTCGTGAAGGCGTTTGCCCAGGAGCCTCGTGAGATCTCGGTTTTCGAGAACCGGAACAAGGACTTCACGCGGATCGGGATCCGGGCAGAGGTGCTTCGCGGAATCTTCTTCGCGACGATGAGCCTGCTGACCGGGGTCGGGGTGATGATCGTGTGGTATTTCGGCGGGCGGGAGGTACTGGACGGCGAGCTGACACTGGGGAAACTGCTCGCATTCTACAGCTATATGTGGTTGCTCTACGGCCCGCTCGAGTGGTTTGGCATGGTGAACAGCTGGATGACCCGCGCCTTCGCCGGTGCCGAGCGAATCTTCGAAATCATCGACACACCACCAGAGGCATATGAAGACCCGGACGCACAGCCAATGCCTCAGATCGATGGCCGCGTGACCTTCAAGAACGTGACCTTCGGCTATGACAAGAGCAAACCAGTTCTTCACGAAATCGACCTGGATATCAAGCCGGGGGAGATGATCGGATTGGTCGGGAAGAGCGGGGTCGGGAAGACGACGACGGCAAACCTGATCTGTCGGTTCTACGAGGTCGACCGTGGACGGATCGAGATCGATGGCGTCGACATCAACGACATCAAGCTCGAAGACCTCCGAAGCCAGATCGGTATCGTGCTCCAGGAGCCATTCCTGTTTAGTGGAACGATCCAGGACAACATCGGATATGGCCGACCGGGTGCCTCCTTTGAGGAGATTATGGAAGCCTCCATTGCCGCGAATGCGCACGAATTCATCGTGGGCAAACCCGATGGCTACGACACCGTGATCGGCGAACGCGGGGCCACGCTCTCCGGAGGCGAACGCCAGCGCGTATCGCTGGCTCGCGCGATCCTACACAACCCGAAGATCCTGATCCTCGACGAGGCGACCTCTTCTGTCGACGTCAAGACGGAGAAACGGATCCAGGATGCGATCGGGAACCTCGTCGTCGGGCGCACGACGGTTGCTATCGCGCACCGCCTGTCGACTCTGAGAAACGCGCACCGGCTCGTTGTCATGGACGCAGGTCGGATCGTGGAGATGGGGACACACGAAGAGCTCATGGACAAGAACGGCACCTTCGCGAACCTCGTGAAACTCCAGCAGGAAGTCGCCGAAATCATGGTAGTGAGAGAGTAATGTCATCGCCCTACATGGAAACAGCTCCCCCTGAAATCGATCGCAAGATCGAAGAGGCGAGCGTAGACACCCGCGATGTCGTCGTGCGGGTCGAAGGCGACTTGAGCGGGACGAAGACCTACGGCTCCGAGTGGCTCGTGGTTACGAATGATCACGTACTGGTCGTCCCGGAAGACGCGACGAACGGCACGCAGCAGGCAGCGATTTCCGAGCTGCTAGACGTGCGCGTAGATGACCTCGTCGGCGGTGGTGTCGTGGAGTTCGAGAATCGCGAAGGTCCGCCGGTCCGGATCGGGTTTTCGCAGTCGCTCCGGCCGAAATTCGCAGAAATAGCCGAAAGCGTGAAGGCGATGGCGCGGGGAGAGGCGCTGTCTCTCCCGAAGGAAGTCGACGAAACGCGATGCGGTTCGTGTGGACGTCTTCTCCCTGAGAAGAACGGAGTCTGCGCCGTCTGTATGAGGAAGTGGGATACCTTCCAGCGGATCGTCGGATACATGCTCAAGTATCCCTTTCAGGCCGGTGTGACCGCTGCTTTCACGATCCTGGCCACCGTGCTCAGCCTCGTTCCCCCCAAGATCACGCAGTATATCATCGATGATGTGCTGACGCCTCGGTCCGGGGTAGAGAAGCTCACCTGGTTCGTGGGGGCCCTGGCCACCGTACGGATCACGATGTGGGCCGGCGACATCGGCACCCGCTTCTTCAGCCGAAGACTGGGCTTCCTGGCGATCGCGGACCTCAGGCAGGATTTGTATCGACAGTTCCAGATCCTGCCCCTGCGCTTCTACGACCGACGACGAATTGGCTCCCTCGTGTCGCGGATGACCAACGACAGCGACCGGCTGGAAGTCTACATGGTGTTCGACATGCCGTTTATCCTGTCGAACGGTTTGACGTTCTTCGGGATCCTGGGCGTGCTGTTCTTCACGAGCTGGGAGCTCGCGCTGCTGATCTGTATCCCGATTCCGCCGATCGTGTATGCGGGCAGCCGGATCTGGACCCGGATGATGAAGTTCTGGAACCGGTGGGGGGCGCAATGGTCTCGGCTGTATTCTCAGCTGAACGAATCCATCAACGGGATTCGGGTGGTCAAGGCCTTCGCTCAGGAGAATCGTGAAGGGGAGCGCTTCGACGAGCATAACATCGCTGTCCGTGATGTTTCGGTTATCGGCGAACGCAACTGGTTCGTGTTCTTCACGGTGACGAACTTCCTGATGACCTGTGGCGGCTTTCTGATCTGGTACTTTGGCGGACTGCAGGTGCTTGAGGAGCGGCTTACGCTCGGCCAGCTGATGCTGTTCGTCAGTTATATGTGGATGATGTATCAGCCGCTCCGGTGGTTCGGTGATTTCTACAATTTCATGATGCGGGCCTTCGCGGGTGCCAAGCGAATCTTCGAAGTGATCGACCACGAGCCGGAGCCGTTTGACAACCCGGATGCTATCTCGATGCCCCGCATCGAGGGGCGAATCACGTTCAAGGATGCCTACTTCGGCTACGACCCGGGTAAACCGGTTCTGAAGGGAATAGAATTCGACGTAGCCCCGGGGGAGATGATTGGTCTGGTCGGGAAATCGGGAGGCGGTAAGTCAACGCTGATCAACCTGATCTGCCGGTTCTACGACCCGGATCGGGGAGCCGTGCTCGTCGACGGACACGATATGCGGGACGTGAGTCTCCGCGACCTGCGTTCCCAAATCGGCATGGTGCACCAGGAGCCGTTCCTGTTCGACGGAACGATTGCTGAGAACATTGCGTATGGGAAACAGGACGCGACGATGGACGAAGTGGTTCGGGCGGCTCTGGCAGCGGAAGCCCACGAATTCATCGTGAAGAAGCCCGATGGCTATGACATGCGAGTCGGTGAGCGGGGTAACCGCCTGTCAGGAGGGGAAAAGCAGCGGATGTCCATCGCGCGCGCGATTCTGCACGATCCCCGAATCCTGATACTGGACGAGGCGACCTCATCGCTGGATACCCCAACAGAGCGAAAGATTCAGCTGGCCATCAGCCGGCTTGTCGAGGGACGGACGACGTTCGCAATCGCGCACCGTCTGTCTACCCTTCGCAGTGCGAGCCGGCTGGTGGTGGTAGACGAAGGACGGGTTGCGGAAGTGGGGACCCACGAGGAGTTGATGGAACGGCAGGGCATCTTCCATCGCCTGGTCAAGACCCAGCAGGAGACTACTGCAGTGATGGGAGTGGGCGCGGACGGATAATCGATTCATGCTTGTCCTGACCGCGAACGAATACGAGAATTAGAAAGGAAATCCGAGGCGAACAATGGAAGCCGTGGTTATGGAGCCGGAAGTTGAAGAAGAAGTCGAGAAGGTGCAGGCCAAGAAGTTCGATTGGAAGCCTTCACCGATTGAGACGATCCATCCTGAAACAGTAGAGGCCGGTGCCATCCGACTGTTTCGAGAACCCGCGTGGCGTTTACGGATGACCATCGAGGGTGATCGGTCATATACGCGGGTGAAGGTCGTGCGTGCCGCGCCGCTATCAGAGCCGGATCGCTATATCTGCTTCCTGGACGTGAAGGATGAAGCGATCTGTATGGTCAAGGGCCTGGCGGAACTTCGGGAGGAGAATCATGCGATCGTCAGGGAGGAGTTGGATACGCGGTATCTGACGGCATATGTGTCAGAGATCGTCAACCTGCGGAACGAGTATGGCGTCTCGTATTGGGATGTCGAAACAGACCGGGGTCGACGAGAGTTCGTGGCCAAGAATGTGGCCGAGAACGCCCAATGGCTCGGTGATACGAGGTTGTTTATCCTCGACGTCGATGGAAATCGATTCGAGTTCAGCGACCTGACACGCCTGGACAAGCGAAGTCGGTCCTTGATCGATACAGTACTCTGATCTGGCTCCAGAACGGGTCAAGAGGCGAGTCTCTCCAATGGGTGGCTCGCCTCTTTGCGTTTATGCGCTCTCATCCGGCCCCCATTGACGGTTAGACTGTTTTCCGCGACTCTTGCAGGACCACAGGACTCACTCAACAACGGACGATTCAGTGAAACGCCATTTTACTCCGGCGATCTGCCTGCTCTTCCTCTCGTGCGTGACGGCGCCGACTCCGAGCTCTGATCGTGGCCAGGCAATCGCTCACTATGACAAGGCGGTGGGCTTCTACGCCCAGGAGCAGTATCAGGATGCGGTAGAAGAGTATCAGCTGGCGGTGCAGGATTGGCCGAACTACACCGAAGCCCACTTTGGGTTGGGTGCCAGCTTCATCAAGACCGGGTTCTACCGGGGAGCCGTGATTGCCTTGCGCCGGGCGATCGACCTGAAACCCGAGTGTCCCGAGGCTTACGCCAATCTCGGGCTGGCAGAGGCCGCTGTCGGTCGTCCGGCCGACGCAGCAGCGAGCTTGAGGCAAGCTGTGGACCAGGATCCCGATCTCTGGTCAGCCTGGATCTCGCTCGGTCGCGTCTACTGCACCCTCGGGCAGATCGAGGATTCGCTGGACGCGTATCGTGAGGCGGTCACCGGAATGCCGTATCACGCCCACATTGCGCTGGCCAGCCACTACAAATCCACGGGCGATCTCGAGCGTCTCATTTCTCATCTTCGTGCTGCGGCAGCCGCCGATTCGACGCGCCCAGAGCCCTGGTCCGACCTGGGCAATGCGTATCAGTCGCGTGGAGACTTTCTGGATTCCCGTGAGGCTTACTTGATTGCGATCGACCGCAGCGTGGGGGCATCGCCACAAGTGGTCAGAAAGTTGGCCGACGTCTATGCGGCTTCAGGAGAATTTTCGGAGGCTGCGAGGTTGTACGGAGAGGTCCTGGCAGAGGCTCCGGACGATGCTGCCCTGCACTACAACCTCGCTGTTGCGTATGATTCACTGGGGCGCCACGATGAAGCCATCGCGTCGTATCGTCGCGCGATCGAGCTTGATGTGGGCTTCGTCGACGGCTATCTATACCTCGCGACGGCCCTGATTGGGAATCGACGGTTGTCCGAGGCTCTCGATGCATATGACGCTTACCTGCTATGTGCCGAGGAGGGTGATCGGCGATACCAGGTCGAGGTGCTAGCACAGAAGCTGCGCGCAGCCCTTGGCCGATAACAAAGGGAGAGTCATCTCGGCGCTCCTTTCCAGTTATGCCTCAGGTACCCGTTCTGGCAGTGTCCTTGGAAGCTTGTTTCCACAGCGACGCAAACGATTCCGACTCATCATCCTCGACAACCCGCAGCGTCGATCCAGGTTCTGAAATCGGCTGAGCGTCTTTCGGATACACGTGATGGAGATCCTGCTTGCTGCAGGTGTATCGTGTCCGCTCACCGCTCTGCCTGAGGTACTCATACAGATGACGCGGCGGGTCTGCCCACGCGTAGTCGACGGTGTATCGTTTGACAGCGTCCCGGTCGATCGTGACGCCCAGTCCCGCTCTCGTCGGCACCGGGTAGAAGCCTCCGCGGATTTCATGATCGGCCTTGAGCAACTGGGATTCCCAGATGTTCATGCACGTGATGGCCGGCCACTTGGCCTGGGGGAGGACCGCCCCCTGATGTGCAGCCCAGGCAGTCGTGATGCCCGTTCCGACCAGTTGTAGCCAGAACGGCTTATTGGCCTCGTCGCACACGGCTGCATGCCTGCTCAGTCGGGTGGCTCCTGCACAGAGTACGAACCCATCGGCGACGTCTTCCTTCATGGTGGTCATCGCCGGTGGGTTTCCATAGTGCATCGCGATCGGCTTTGATGTACGGGCACGGATTTGCCGGTTTCCGGCGACGTCGTTCTGGGGAATCGGGGTCTCGATCATCGCGATCTCCTCGAATGTTTCCATTTTCGTCAGGTGAGGGATCGCGTTGGCTGCATTGGCCAGGGTTCCGTTGTAGTCCAAATCCAGGTGGAAACCAGACGGGACCGCATCCTGGACCGCCTTTACGGCTGCCGACAGGTCGAACCAGGGCCGTGCCTTCAGCTTGGCACTCGTGTATCCGGCCGCGACTGCCTGCCGACACTCTTCCTCCCACGCCTCGGGTGGCATGTCCATGTTCCACCATGATATCGGGCACCAGTCCCGGATCTTCGTACCCAGGAGGGCGTGGACGGGAACGCCGAGTGCTTTGCCCACTGCATCAAAGAGGGCCATCTGAACGCCTGCCCCGAGCGAGTCCTCCCACATCATCTCTGCTGCGCGCCGCCCGAGTGTGCGATCATAAACGTCTTCCGGCACTTTGGACCACGTGTAGTTGGGGATCGTCTCGCCATAGCCCTTGACGCCCCCCGTCAGGGTGACGGTGCATAGTTCTACGATCCGCCAATGGGGGAGCCAGTACTTCAGGTGCTTGTTCGCGTGCGCTGTGAACGGTATATCGAGGTGCGTAAACGCGATGTTTTCGATTTTCATGCGTTCCTCCGTGAGTGATTCTCGGCAGATTACATCCACCGTGGCGCGGCGTCAAGCCAAGGGCCGATGACGCTTGTCTCACCGTCACGGTCGTGCTTTCTTGCGCTCGACCTATCTCGCAACACATCAGGAGGCACTATGGCACACAGACTCATCCACATCGGCGTTGGCGGCAGAGGGAAATGGTCGGTGAATATGGTTCCGAATCGGGACGACTACCAGAGTGTCGCGCTCGTGGATATTCGAGAAGACCATCTCGAAACGGCGATGGGCGTCACGGGGCTCCCGGAGTCCTCGTGCTTTCGCACACTCGACCAGGCGCTCAACAACGTCGAAGCAGATGCCGTCGTTGTCATCACCCCTCCAGATCTGCATACGGAACACTGCCTGGAGGCACTTAGAGACGGGAAACACGTCCTGGTAGAGAAGCCCTTCACCAAGACCCTGGCTGACTCCAGGATGCTGGTGGAGGAGGCAGAGAAGAACGGCGTTACGATCTGTGTGTCGCAGAACGCGAAGTATAATGCAGGTGCCGTAACGCTCAATCGGCTGATCCGTGACGAGGTCTATGGGAAGCCCTGTTTCGGTATGCACATGGCTCTGAGCTGGCGGAAGAAGGGCGTCCATCATTCCGGTGAAGACGATCACGCTTACCTCTGGGAGCGCGGAATACACGACTTCGACACGATGAGGTTCATGTTTGCAGATACCCCGAAACGCATGTGGGCACATGACTTCAACCCTTCCTGGAGTCCTTACAAGGCCGGCGCGGGTGCTCACGCCTGGATCGAGTTCGAGGGTGGCGCAACGTGTGGGTATCTCTGCTGTTTCGAGTCGCACAAGGGTGCCAAGATGACCCGCATCGATACTGAGGGGGGAACACTCGAGCTGGACGGGGGAAAGCTGACCCTGAAGCATCGAGAGAAGGACGAAGAAGAAGAAATCCCGCTGGACGAGTGTCCAGACTCGACGACCGTGATCATGAATGAATGGAACAAATACCTGAGTGATGGCGTTGAGCCAGAATTCTCCGGGCGCAATAATCTCACGACCGTCGCCATGGTCGAGGGGTGCGGCGCCGCGTCCGAACACGGTGTGGTTGTCGATTTCAAGACCTATCTGGAGACGGGATCGGTGTGACCGTGCAAGAGAACATGATGGGGGCCTATGGGCCTTGGGCTGCGGGACTGATCGGCGACGGGCCGGCCCGCCTGTCGTTCCTGCAGCCCGAGTTCGAGGACGTAGAGGCGTGGCGAGGCCAGGCTCGTGGACGGCTCAAGACCTGTCTGTCGCAGCCCGAATTGGGGCCCGCGTCGGATGTCAGGGTGGACAATCAGTTCGTATACGACGGTCTTCACATCGAGGAGCTGTCGTGGCAGCTGGCCATGGGGCCCAGGACAGAAGCGATCTTCCTGAAGCCGGAGGGCGCGTCCGGCCCCCTGCCAGCGGTTCTGGGACTGCATTGTCATGGTGGCAGGAAGTACTTCGGGAAACGAAAGATCACTCGGACATCGGATGAGCCCCACCCGTTGATCGAGGCACACCACGATCACTACTACGGTGGCGTCGCGTGGGCGAATGAACTGGCCAAGCAGGGGTATGCTGTTCTCGTCCACGATACGTTTCCGTTTGCGAGCCGGCGGGTCCGGCTGGCTGATGTCTCCGAGCGGATCCGGGATGGACTGAGCGATGAGAATCCGGAAGACGAAGAGAACATCCACGCCTACAACCGCTGGGCGGCCGATCACGAGTCCATCGTGGCGAAATCCCTGTTCTGTGGTGGGACCACGTGGCCAGGCGTATTCCTTGAAGAGGATCAGCGCGCACTCGACGTGCTTGCAGCCCGGCCTGATGTGGATGATGAGAGTTTGGGATGTGGCGGTCTGTCCGGTGGCGGCCTACGGACGACCTTCCTGGGCGGGATGGACGATCGAATCAAATGTGCGGTCTGCGTTGGCATGTGTACGACGTGGCGTGACTACCTGTTCAACAAGTGTCACACCCACACCTGGATGATTTACGTTCCTCTGTTGCCGAAAGACCTGGACTACTGCGAGATCCTCGGGCTCCGAGTCCCGCTCCCCACGATGGTCCTGAATGACCGTGAGGATCAGCTTTTCACCCTGCCCGAGATGGACCGAGCCGACAGGATGTTGCGGGAGATCTACGAGAAAGCCGACGCGGCCGATCGATATTCCTGTACCTTCTATCCCGGCCCGCACAAGTTCGACCTAGAGATGCAGACCGATGCATTCGATTGGTTCGACAGCTGGCTGAAGACCTGAACCTCTAGAATCGTGTCCCAGAGGTTCGTCTACCTATTTGTGGGGTCTATGACCGTCCCTCGATACACCCTCCACCGCGTCAGGACGCGGCTCCGGGCACTCGGGGTGAACAGTGTACACGCGCGCCATTAGTAAGCGAACTTCCGGGGCGGCAACTAAAAGAGCCTGAACTGACGCAAGGGGAGTAAGAAATGCCTTCGTTCGACGTCGTGAACAAAGTCGATATGCAAGAGATCACGAACACGGTAAACAATGCCAGCAAGGAGATCCTGCAGCGCTACGATTTCCGTGGGTCGAACACGGAAGTGGAATGGGACAGCAA
>MDTE01193496.1_pt1 | contig 71739 bp, 58 predicted proteins | sample 811231 | NCBI WGS metagenome assembly MDTE01 (sample SAMN05326651, study PRJNA326480) | marine metagenome | isolation source: seawater | place: Indian Ocean: Red Sea | collected 2010
TCCGGGATTGCCGGGTGACCTGGCCTTTGATGGTCAGGTCACCCGGCTCCGGCTGGGGTAAGTCTTGTGGTTAGAAAGAATCGGGCCGCTGCCAATGGCTTGCAAGAGCCGGACCGCGGGACAGGATTGACCAGTGAATGGATGGCTGAAGCGTTCCGCGTCGATCGTTTTGGGCTTAGTGCTTTTCGGTACCGGCGTGGCGTCAATGTTCTTGGCGGACTTCGGCGTCGGACCGTGGGACGTTCTGCACGATGCTATTGCGGGGATTCTCGGTCGCCGGCCAGGCACGGTGCATGTCGGTATTGGTGTGGCTCTTTTCGGGGTCGTTATGGCGGCCCGTCAACCGATCGGACCGGGCACGGTGGCCAACGTGCTGATCATTGGCACCACTGTCAACGCGGTCCTCGCCGTCGTTGACGCGCCAGAGATTCTCGCGGTTCGCATCTTCTTGATGGTCGCCGGCCCCCTGTTGGTGGCCTTCGGCTCCATGCTCTACATCGGAGCTGGCATTGGTATTGGGGTGCGCGACGGGCTCATGACCGCCCTGGTTGACGCGGGTCTGAGTCTCCGGGCAGCCCGTACCCTCGTAGAGGCCACAGTCCTGGTCTTAGGAGCGCTTCTTGGCGGTTCTTACGGACTTGGCACAGTTATTTTCGCCGCACTGGTTGGACCGGCCTTTCAGTTCTTTCGGGACCGCGTCTGGGCCGGCCTGCCCGAGCCCCCCGGCATTGTCTACCGCCGATCATGAGGGATCTCGCTGGGGCAAAAGGAGCTGTCGACAGAGCCTTTTCCTGCGCTCCGATCCCCTTTTCTCTGAGCTGCAGGGTGGTCGATTACGACCTGACCGAGTGATCGGTCGGAGAGGCGATTTAGGCCGCTTCGTATAGTTTCGGACTCCACCCCTAGCGTCGCAAAGGTGGATCGGGAGACCGGGGTGCCCCCGACGGCAGGTAGTTCGGAGGGACCCCTGGGTGATTCGGTAGATCGACGGTCCTGGATAGCGTTGGCCGTGTCGACGCTGGCCGCCCTGTTGACCACCATTGACATCTCTATCGTTAACGTGGCCTTTCCCTCCATGCGTCGAGATCTCGATGCGACCGAGTCAGGGCTCTCGTGGGTGTTGTCGGGCTACTCAATCGCCTCAGGAGCATTCCTGCTGTTGTCTGGTCGGCTGGCCGATCAGAAAGGCCGTCGGCGCCTGTTCCTGATCGGGGTGTTGGTGTTCGTGGGAGGTTCACTCCTGTCAGGCTTGGCTACGAGTACAGGCCAACTAATTGCAGCCCGGGTGGTTCAGGGAGTCGGTGCATCGATCCTCGGTCCGGCCTCGCTGGCAATGATCCTTCCCGAATTTCCTGTGTCTCGTCGATCTCTGGTCATTGCCGTTTGGGGCGCTTCAGCCGCCCTCGGCGCTGCCATCGGCCCAAGTATGGGGGCGCTATTGATCGACAGCCTGTCTTGGCGCTGGATCTTCTTCGTCAATGTTCCTATAGGAGCATTGGTTTTGACCGCCACACCGCGGTTTGTTCGCGAGAGCTATGACCCAGAATCCCGAGGTGGTTTCGACATGGTCGGCGTGCCTGCGGGGACGTTCGGTGTAGCCCTCATCCTGCTGGCTGTCGTGCAGGGCGAGCAATGGGGCTACCGCTCGGCCGCCATGCTGGTCTCACTAGTAGTAGGCCTCGCCCTCGTCGGGTTGCTTCTCGTTCGCTCGGCTCGACATCCGAACCCCTTGCTCGACCTGTCCCTGTTTCGAATCCGGTCTTTCTGGTCAGCGGGTGTAGGCCAAGTGTTCTTCATCACCGCCTTCATGGCCACCATCCTCTTTCAAACCCTCACCCTTCAGGACCTTTGGGGCTGGTCGGTGTTGGCTGCCGGCTTCGGAGTGGTCCCGGGGCCGGCTACTGCGGCGTTGCTAGGTGGACTGGTGGGATCAATTGTCGACCGGATCGGCCATCGCAACATATTGGTTTTTGGCGCCCTGATGGCTGCAGTCAACGGGATTTGGCTGCGGTTGACGGTTGGCATGGAATCGTCATGGGCCACCACGATCCTGCCCGCTCAACTCTTCCTTGGTGTGGGCGTAGCCTGCTCGTTCGCGACCTACTCTTCGCTTGGCATGCGGGACGTGCCTACGGCCCGCTTCGCGACAGCCAGTGCCACCTTGCGAACACTCGGGGCTATTGGTTTTGCGTCTGGAGTCTCGATCGCCATAGCAGTCTTCTCTTCGGCCCGGCACCTAGGACTTCTGGCTGCACACCACCGGGTGTGGGTACTCCTGACAGGGATCTTCGCTACGGGTGCCGTCTTCTGCGTTCTGGCCTGTCCGGGTACCCGGCAGTCCGCCGCGGACGGAGCTAACGGGTCGGCAGGTTGATCGACTGGCTGTCAGGCGGCCCGACCGAGGTCGATTGGCAGCACTTCGTGGCCCCGAAGGATGATCCGGGCGTTGTAGGTCGGTTCGCCGGCTAGGGCCAGATCGGGAAAGCGCCGCACGAGCCGAGTGACGGCGATCTCACCTTCCATGCGGGCTAGTGCCGCTCCCAGACAGTGGTGGACGCCGCTACCGAACGACACGTGTCGGTTGGCATCCGCCCGGGTGACGATCAATTCGTCGGCGTCGTCGCCCCAGAAACGAGGGTCACGGTTGGCGCTGCCCAGCGCCGTAAGAACCATTTCACCGGCCGGGACCTCGACACCAGCAATCTCTACGTTGTGCATCATCCGTCGACCTGAGGTTTGAACCGGACTGTCGTAACGAAGCAGTTCGTCGGCAATTGTCTGGTCGACCGAGCTGTCGGTGCAGACCAGTTCAAGTTGGTCAGGGTGGCGGAGCAGGGCGTAGGTGCCGTTCCCAATCAGGTTGACTGTGGTCTCGTGTCCTGCCACGAAGAGTAGAGAGGTCATAGACAACAACTCTTCCTCGCTCATCCGGTCGCCCTCTTCTTCAACCTGGACTAAATCGGTCAAGAGGTCCTCAGCCGGTTCGCGTCGCTTCCATGCGATTGCGTCACGCAGGTAGGCCTCCATGTTTTCGCCGCCCTTGATGGCAGCGTCGACCTGTTCCGGCGAAAGGTAGGGCTCCAGAGTTTGGGTCAGGGCGTGCGACCACGCACGGACACGCACTATGTCGGCCTCGGGTAGACCGAGCATGTCGTGGATTACTGCGAAAGGGATTACGAAGGCGTAGTCGGCGATCAGGTCGATGCCGCGGTCGGATCTAATAGCCAACTCATTCAGAAGGTCATCCACGATGGACACGGTGCGTTCGCGCATCCGGGCCACCGAGCGAGGGGTGAAGGTGCGCTGCACCAACTTTCGCAACCGAGTGTGGTCGGGTGGATCGAGGCCCAGAATGGACGGAGGTCGGTCCTCGCCCCGATTGCGGAGTTCCTTCATGTGAGCTGGGAGATCTTCAGACGTCTCGAAGCGGCGGACCGACGTATGCGGGTCACGCAGGACTTGGTGAACGTCGTCATATCGGCTGGCAATCAGGACACCGAGAGCGTTGCGATGGACAGGATCTTCGTCGCGAAGGTGGGCGTAGGTCGGGTAAGGGTCGACCATGAAATCCGGATCGAAGGGGTTCCATGAAGGTTTGTTGAGCGATCCGTGAGGAGCCTTTATCGGATCGCTGGCGCGGTTCATGGCGCGGACGCTACCGACGGATTCGTTGGCAGTCCGAAGCGGGCTGCGCTATCTCAGACGGTGCAGCCCACATCGTGGCCCGAGCGAATGGCGCCTTCGATATAGCCAATCTCGCCAGCATCGCCCACAATGTGGACGGGCACGTCCGGATCGACCGCCGAGCGGATGGCATCGGCTAGCGACGGGTCTGGTCGTACGCCGCCAGCGAGGAGCACAGTGTCCGCCGTGATACGCAGTTCTGAACTATCTCCTTCCTCGGTCTGGTCGTCGATCTCATCGACAGCGCGAACTACTACCTCGTTGACGGTCACAGCAACCAACTGTGTCCCCGAACGGAAGTCAACGCCTCGGTCACGTGCCTCATGGAGAGCTCGCCAGCGGCGCGGGTGGGCCATCTCGACGGCCAAGTGAGCGCCTTCCTCGATGACAGTTACCTTCCTGCCGCGTTCGGCGAGAAACTCGGCGAGTTCGGTGCCAACTAGTCCACCACCTACCACCACAACTTGTTGGCCAATGGGCATCCACCGACGGGAGAGCTCGCGTACCCGCTTGAGATCGCTGGTAATTCCGAGCAGGTTTCCAGCGGCTAAGGCCAGACGAGCCAATAGTCCGGTTCGGCGTGCATCGAGATCGTCACCGGTCAATAGCCCGCGGAGGTCATCGCCTGAAAGTACGTGGGGGAGATCTGCTCCGGGCACATCGGGCCGAGCACGCACCGCACCGGAGGCAACCACGACGGCGGTGGGAGCGAGCGCTGCGACGACCTCTGGGGTGGCCGTCGTCCCGGTTTGTATCTCCACACCGGCCACAGTCGCGGCAGTTGACAACCAGTGGACTAGCTCGCCGTTCAGCGGAGTTGTCAGAGCCGAGAACCGGGCAGTCCCTCCGAGGTGGTCAGTCTTTTCCAACACGGTGACTGAGTGGCCCCGTTCGGCCGCCACTCGAGCCGCTTCTAGACCGCCTGGACCGCCACCCACCACCACTACATGACCCGGCCGGTCCACTCGCGAAGGCAGGGGTCGAGTGGGACGACCAAGACGAGGGTTGACGGCGCACACCGGTGTCGCGGACCAGAAGTTCTGTGCTACGCACACGAAGCAGTTGATGCAGGGACGAATAAGATCCGGCCGTCCTTCAGCTAGGCGGTTCGGCAGGTCAGGATCAGCCAGAAGTTGGCGACCCATGGCAATCAGGTCGGCCCCCTCATCTGTCAAGATCCGTTCAGCCTCTTTGGGTCGGATCCGCCCTACGGCGATGACCGGGACGTTAACCGCCGCCTTGACCGTGCGGGCAAGGTCTTCGTATTGGCAGTCTCGCCAAGGCAGTGGACCCTCGGTGAAGCCTGCCCGTCCAGTGATTGACGAGTAGGCAGTGACGTGAATGGCGTCCGCTCCGGCCGTTTCGGCCTTCAATGCGTAGCGGGCGGCAAGGTCCGGCGTGATGCCCTCGGGAAGGGCAGCGTCCTGTCCGTTCAGGCGAACTAGCAGAGCGAAATCGGCACCACAGCGAGCTCGCACAGCCTCCACCACTTCAACGAGCAGACGGGCCCGACCTTCCTCGGAGCCTCCATAGTCGTCAGTTCTTTGGTTCCAAGCTGGCGAGAGGAAGGTGTCGATTAGATAACCGTGGGCGGCGTGGATTTCCAAGCCATCTAGCCCGGCTATTTGCACTCGGGCAGCGGCGTCGGCAAAGTACTCGACGATGCCGGTTAGGTCCTCGGGGGTGGCTTCAACGTAGGTAGGCATCCGCCCGCCCGTGAGGGCGGCCATTGCCATGATCTCGTCCGTGGTCGTGTCGGCCATGATCGACATCGGGTCGCTGTCTGGTGGCGGCATGCTCGGTACGAGACAGGGCCTGCCTTCAGCGGTGTCCATACCAGAGATTCGACCGTGGTGGTTGGCTTGTACGACCATGCGTGCACCATGCGCGTGGACTGCGTCGGCTAGGCGGCGAAGCCCGGGAATTACGCCATCGTGGGAGAGAGCGGGCTGGTGGCGGGCTGTCGCCCCACGGGGAAATGCCACCGCCGAGGTCTCGAGTACCAGTAGCCCGGCCCCACCTCGTGCCAGCTCGGCGTAGTGCTCTACCAGAACGTCAGTGACTAGGCCGTCGTCGCAGAGGTTCTGATCCATAGCTGGCAGAACTATGCGGTTCCGCAAAGAGAGCGGACCGATTTGGGCGGGTGACAGCAGGCGAGTGAAAGAGCCCGCTGTGGGATCTGACGACATGTCAGGAATCCTGCCCGCAAGCACCAACTCGGGCCAACAGCAGCCTGAGAGAGGTGGGGCTCAGGCGCCCAGTTTCTTCAGTGACTTGCGGCGCCAGACCTCTGTGGTGTCTACGGCATTAAAGGTGAAGCAATGGATGCCTTCAATGCCCAATTCGTTGGCACGACTTGAAAGAGGGGCGACGATCTTGTTGGGGTTGTAGCCGCCGGGGGACATCAGGCGAATGACCGAGGCTTTGTTCTTTTTGAGGTACCGGGCCGAGTGGCCGATGCCGAGACGGATCGAGATGGCGAGGAGCCTGGTGCGGTCCACTGCACCAGGGACTCCGAGATGGCAGGGCAAGCTCACACCGGCGGCCCGACGTCTCTCCAGCCAAGCGACGATGGTCTGGGCATCGAAGCACATCTGTGTGGCCATGTAGCCCTGTAGGCCAGCCTGACGGATTATTTCCTGCTTTTCGACCTGAGCATCGTCCAAGACCTGCTCGGTGATGGCGGCATGCCCGTCTGGGTAAGAGCCGATGCCCACAGCGTCTATTTCTGGACGCCGGTCCAAGAATGACCTCAAAAAGGCAGCGGAGTCGGCGAACGGTCCTCGAGGATCAGCGTCGCCGCCGATGCAGAACACCTTCCGGATGCCGGCATCCCGAACCCGCCGGGCGATGCGATCGACGTGATCTTCCCCCTCCACCATGCGGGCTGCGATGTGGGGGATGACGGCAAATCCCTTATCGGCATATTCGGCACAGAGGTCGAGGGTGTCGTCGATGGTCTTAGCCGGCGAGCAGGTGACTGACACGGTCGCTCCGCTGGGGAGGTGCTCGCTTTGGTCGGTCAGATTCTTGAGTGGGATGAGCTCGTAGGTCATCCCCTCCAGCAGGCGTCGTTGGACGGATCGTTCGACTTTAAGTCGACTGGACACGCTGCTTACCTCCTGTGGATTCCAGAGGCCGGAAGTCCGACCCGCTTAGGTCTTTGTCTCAGGTCGGCCTAGGCCAAGCGGTATGAGTTCGACTCGGCCGGGGGAATAGAGGGTTAGCTCAGGCCGACGATCTCGCCGTTTTCGTCTATATCGATGCCCATTGCTCCAGGCTTTGTACCCAGTCCGGGCATGGTCCGCATATCGCCGCATATGGGGTACACAAAGCCGGCACCGACCGAGGCTCGTACCTCGCGGACCGGCAATGTCCAGCCTGTCGGAGCGCCCTTTAGGGCGGCATTGGAACTAATCGACAGGTGGGTCTTGGCGATGCAGACCGGCAGGTTCCCGAAGCCGTTCGCTTCGTAGGTGTCGATCTGTTTGTTGGCTTGTGGCGAGAAGTCGACACCATCGGCACCGTAGACCTTGTCTGCCACTGTGCGGATCTTGTCCCTTAGTGACATTTCGTCGGGGTAGAGCATCCGGAACTCACTGGGCTCCTCGGCAGCTTCGGCGACTGCCTCGGCCAGTTCGGAGGCACCGGAGCCGCCGTCGGCAAAGTGAGTGGTAACCGCCGCCCGGGCATTGAACTCCTCGGCGATCTCCTTGATGGCTTGAACGTCGCCGTCATGGTCGCCGGGGAATACGTTGATGGCTACCACTGGCGACACACCGTGGACCTGCATGTTCTCCAACTGCTTGCGGAGATTGTCGCCACCCTGATGAACCTCGTCGGGATTTTCGACAAGAAGGGCTTCGGGCAACGGTTTGCCAGCCACGATCTTGTGATGGCCCGAGTGCGCCTTGAGGCCGCGAACTGTGGCCACGAGCACTGCTGCATCGGGGGTGATGCCCGAGTAGCGGCACTTGATGTTGAAGAAGCGTTCGGCGCCCATGTCGGCACCAAAGCCTGCTTCAGTAAGGAGGAAATCTCCGGTGTGGATGCCGATCTGGTCGGCGACGATCGACGAGTTGCCGGTGGCGATGTTGCCGAATGGGCCGCAGTGCACAAGCGCTGGGGTGCCCTCGAGTGTCTGCATCAGGTTGGGCTTGATGGCTTCTTTGAGAATCACCGTCATCGAACCGGCCACGCCGAGGTCCTCGGCGGTGACCGGGGTTCCAGATTTGTCGTAACCAACGACGATGCGACCCATGCGATGGCGGAGGTCGGCAAGCGAGGTGCATAGTGCCAGGGCAGCCATGACTTCCGAAGCGGCGGTGATGTCGAAGCCGGTCTCGCGAGGCACGCCGTCAAGGCGCCCTCCGAGGCCAACGACGATGTTGCGAAGGGCCCGCTCGTTGATGTCCATAACCCGGCGCCATGTGATGTTGTTGAGGTCGAGCCCCAACTCGTTGCCATGGAAGAGGTGGGCATCAAGCATGGCTGAGCACATGTTGTGGGCGGCGGTTACAGCGTGCATGTCTCCGGTGAGGTGGAGGTTGAATAACTCCATCGGGACCACTTGGCTATAGCCGCCGCCGGCCGCTCCGCCCTTGATGCCAAAGGTGGGGCCCATTGAGGGTTGACGGATGGCGATGGTGGCCTTCTTGCCGATGTGGCTGAAGCCCTGACCGAGACCGACCGTGGTGGTCGTTTTCCCCTCACCCAGCGGAGTAGGGGTGATGGCTGATACCACGACGTAGCGGGCGGCCGGTCTATCGGCCATTTCCTGTATGGCGTCGAGCTTGATCTTGGCGGCGCCTTCACCGTATGGCTCGAGACAGTCGGAGGGGATGCCCGCCTCGTCGGCGATTTCAGTGAGCGGACGGAGGTTAGCGCCGCGGGCAATTTCGAGGTCAGAGGGGAACGACATGGTTCTTCTGGTTCTCCGGGTCTCTAGTGGGGTTTTGCTCGATGAGCGGAGACAAAGTCCGGTCGTGTCGACCGGGGGCCGCAGAGACGAAACGGGTCGACGGCTCCGGCGAGTGTAGTCAGACTAACGGCCGAGACCTACTGTGTGGAAAGAGCCATCAACCTCAGGAAACAGCGTCCCCTGATGGATCAAGGCTTTCTCAGCCGAATTCGTCAGGAATAATTTCCTTTCGCCGGGCAATGAAGTCGAGCATGGCCTCATCGACCGCTTCGTCCAGAGGTGGTGGCTCGTAGCCGGCGAGCATCCGCTTCCAGATGCCGTTGGCTCGCTGGGCGGCGTCCAGGCCTCCGTCTTCGGACCACTGTTCGTATGAGTCGTTGTTGGCTACATCGGAGCGGGCGAATGCCGTCTCGAAGTTGGCCAAAGTGTGGGCGGTGCCGAGGAAATGTTGTCCGGGGCCGACCTCGCGAATGGCATCTAGGGCCATGCCGTTCTCGGAGAGGTCAACCCCCCGTACGAAGGTGGCTGCCAGCGAACATTGATCGGCGTCGATGACGAACTTCTCGTAGCCCATGGTTAGCCCACCTTCAAGCCAGCCGGCTGAGTGAAGCATGAAGTTCACGCCAGCCATTAGTGACGGGATGAACGTCGACATGGACTCGGATGCCGCCTGAGCGTCGGGCAGCTTCGAGCCGCATAGGTTTCCTCCAGACCGGAATGGCACACCAAGTCGTCGGGCGAGGGCGGCGACCGTGTAGAGCACGAGTGCTGGCTCGGGGGTGCCGAAAGTAGGAGCGCCAGTCTGCATCGACATTGAGCTGGCAAATGAGCCGAACACCATGGGTGCCCCGGGGTTGACCAACTGAACGAAGGTCATGCCGGCCAGCGCCTCGGCCAGTGTCTGCGCAGCGACGCCTGCCACGGTCACTGGTGCCATTGCACCAGCCAGGATGAATGGACTCATCATGGTGGCTTGATTCGACCGAGCGTAGGTTTCTGCCGCGCCCAGCATGGTGGCATCCCAAGACATCGGGGATGAGGCATTGATCAGACTGGTCATGACCGTGTTCTGCTCGACGACCTCGTTGCCAAACACCAACTTGGCGAGGTCGATCGAGTCCTGAGCCCGTTCGGCGGCGGTTACCGATCCCATGAATGGCTTGTCGCTGTACTTCAGGTGCGAGTACACCATGTCGAGGTGTCTCTTGGAGACTGGGATGTCGACGGGTTCCACCACTGTTCCACCGGAGTGGTGCAGGCCGGGGTGCATGTAAGCCAACTTGACGAAATTTTGGAAGTCGTCAATGGTTGCGTAGCGGCGGCCCTCGTCGAGATCGTGGACGAACGGTGATCCATAGGCTGGGACGAGCACTGTGGCGTTTCCGCCAACCTGCACGTTCCGGGCCGGATTGCGGCCGTGTTGCACGTAAGTGGCTGGAGCCGAAGCCTGGATGACTTGACGGCACATTCCTCGGGGGAATCGGACGCGCTCACCGTCGAGTTCCGCGCCAGCGTTGGCTAGAAGATCTAGAGCTGAGGGGTAGTCGCGAAAGTCGATGCCGATCTCAGAGAGAATCGTTTCCGCGACGTCCTCGATCGCTTCTAGTCCCTCATCGGAGACGACTTCGACGGGAAGCATCGTCCGGCTTAGGTAAGACACCGTCTCGGTTGCCGCTTCGGACCGCGCCGCCTGACGAGCCGCTCTGCCACCGCCACGACGACCTCGGCGCGCCTCTTCACTCACTGTCCATGCTCCTCGGTGTTCCGCCCGTCAGTTGTGTTTTGCTCACTCTTTCTTCCCTCCCTCTCGTATCACTTTGCTTTGCTACGGCGACGCCTTCGCCCTGGTCCGCTGATCGAGGTGGCGGGTCGATCGGGAAGCGAAAACTGGTTGGAGAGTTGGGGGTATTCGGCCGACCGGTGGGGAATGGCCATCGCGTCTACAAAGTGTGCTTGGAACGACGGTTCAAGTGCCGTTTCCACCTTCTCGATTGTTCTGACCACCTCGGCTATGGATCTGCGGGCCGCTCCCGACAGGAGAGCGATAGTTGCGCCGGCGCCTGCCGCGTTGCCGATGCTGTTCACCCGGTCTGGATCGCAGTCGGGGACCAAGCCCAGCACTGTGGCCCGGATCGTGTCGACGTGGCTCCCGAAGGCCCCGGCCAAACTGATCTGGTCGAGTTGGTCTGTTTCCAAGTGATCTTGGAGAAGGCGGATGCCGGCGTAGAGAGCGGCTTTCGCCAACTGGATGGCGCGGACGTCGTTCTGGGTAACGAGGATCCGTTCGCCGTTTGGTGAGGGATCCAGTTCTGAGGGATCGAATAGGACGTAGGAGGATGTCCGACCATCGGCCTCGATCCGTGGCGACGGTCGGGTGCCATCGCCGCCTATTACCCCGTCGGCATTCATTAGTCCGGCAAGCCAGAGCTCTGCTACCACCTCTATGATCCCCGATCCGCAGATCCCGGTCACCCCGGAGACCGCAGCGGCTTTGGCGAACCCATCTTCGTTCGACCAAGCGTCCACTCCGATGATTCGGATTCGTGGATCGCCCGTAACTGGGTCTATGCGGACCCGCTCTATGGCTCCTAAGGTCGCGCGCTGGCCAGAACTGACTTGGGCCCCCTCGAAGGCGGGGCCAGTCGGACTTGAGGCAGCAAGTATGCGGCCTCCGCCGGCCAATACGATCTCAGCGTTGGTTCCTATGTCGACGATCAGCCGGATCTCGGCGCGGTTTTGCTGGTCGTCGGAACCCAGCCCTGTTGCCAGTAAGACGGCGGCGGTGTCGGCCCCCACGTGACCGGCTATGCATGGCAGCACGTGGACCCTTGCCGCCGGGTGAGTAGTGAGTTCAAGTTCGGTGGCCGGTAGATCGACCGCTTCATCGATGGCCAGATTGAAGGGCGCTTCACCTAGCGGGGTTGCGTCGTAGCCGAGGAACAGATGATGCATGACAGGGTTGCCGACCAGAACCAATTCCAACACCTCGTCGCGGTCGCCCCCTACTTTGTCGACTAGATCATCAATCAGGTCGTTCAGGGCACCACGAACCGTGGCGGTCAAGTCGGCTTCGCCTCCGGGATTCATCATGACGTACGAGATTCGGCTCATGAGGTCCTCGCCGAAGCGGATCTGCGGGTTCATGGTGCCTGCTGTGGCCAGCACGGCCCCGGTGGCTAGGTCACAGAGATGTCCAGCGATGGTCGTGGATCCGATGTCGACGGCTACGCCGAGGACCCGGTCCTGTAGGTCCGGCCAGGCGGCAACCACCTCGCGGCCATCCCTGATCGCCGCGGTTATTGTTCGGACGCCATCAGTCAGAAGCTGCCGGATTTCGCCGACCGCCCGCGCTGCCACGGTTAGATCGGCAAGTCCCCACTGGTCGGCGAGTGCGTTGACCAAAGCAGATTCGTCGATCGACTTCTCAAGCGCTGGTTCGGCTACCTCGACGAGGCGGAGCACTAGGACGGGGTCGAGTTCCACCTCGCCCAGATCGACATCCTTTCGGACAACCTGACGGTGCACCTGGCTTTCGGCCGGAATGTCGACGACCAGGTCGCCGCGCACTTTGACAGCGCAACCAAGGCGACAGTGGTTGGACAGTGGGCGTCGGCCCCGGTAGTCGTTCTCGGTGGCGCCACGAGGAGACACATGCTCGGCCGTGGCTGTGATGCCGTGTTTGGGGAATTCACCGAACATGGGCTCGACTTGGCAGCGGCCACAGATGCCGCGACCTCCGCACACCGAGTCGAGGTCAACACCGAGGCTTCGAGCAGCTTCGAGTAGCGGAGTGTCGGAGGCAAACAAGCCTCGAAGCCCCGACGGTGAGAAGACGACGAGGTGATCGTCAGGTTCGCTCACGATTCAGAGTCCCGCATGGCGATTCAGGGCGTCGACCGTCTCAGGATGGTCGTCGTCGACTGCCGCGGCGTTCTCGGCCGGCACCGGCAGCCGATGGCTCCCGATGCTCCCGAATCCAGACGGCGCAGTCGGCGTCGGCTCCGGTCAGCACGTCGGCCGCCCGGATGGCTGTCTTTACCTCAGGGTGCATGGGGTTCATGATGGCCGATGTCATCCCTTGGGTTATCGCCATAGCTAGGAATGTGCCGGTCACCGCGTGGCGGTTGGGGAGACCGAAGCTGACGTTCGAGGCCCCACAGGTGGTGTTGACCTTTAGCTCTTCGCGAAGTCGGCGCACCAGGGTGAATACTTGCTGACCGGCGGTACCCATGGCACCGATGGGCATTACCAAAGGGTCGACGACCACGTCGCAGGCGGGTATGCCGTGGTCGGAGGCCCGGTCGACGATCTTCTTCGCCACTTCAAATCGCACATTCGGGTCCTCGGAGATCCCTGTGTCGTCGTTGGAGATTGCCACCACAGCAGCCTCGGCTTTTGCCACTATCGGCAGTACCCGTTCCAAGACCTCGTCTTCTCCGGTTACCGAGTTGACGAGAGGTTTGCCCTGGTAAGCGGTGATACCAGCCTCAAGAGCCTCGATGATCGACGAGTCGATAGCTAGAGGTACGTCTGTTACCGACTGCACCAACTTGATGGCGCGGGCGAGCAAGGCAGGCTCGTCAGCTAGCGGGATACCGGCGTTCACGTCGAGCATTTGGGCGCCTGCTTCGACTTGAGCAATGGCGTCGGCCTCGACCCGGCTGAAGTCTCCAGCCTTCATCTCTTCGGCCAGCAGTTGACGGCCGGTGGGGTTGATGCGTTCGCCAATCATCACGAATGGTCGACCGAAGCCGATGGCCACCTCGCGTGTGGCCGAGCTGAGCACGGTGTCAGTCATGTTGGTGGTTCTCCGATTCGTGGGATGGCCGGCGTGCCGGGTTCTGGTCCTGTTCTAGATTGCTTCTTCTACGCCGCCGGACCGAACGAGGCGCTCAAGACGGTCTCGGTCGTATGCAGCGTTGATGCGGGTGATCTCAGTGGCTACTGCAGCCGCCAAGTCGCCAGCCAACTCGGCGGATTCGCGTCGCCATTGGGCGACGTAGGAGTCTGTATCGTCCAGGCCGGCCACCATGGCTGCTCGGTCGATCGCGTGCTGGAAGCGGGCGTCGAGCAGAGCCTTCTCGCGTGTTCGACCCTGCTGGGCTGTGACCTGGGCGGGTATGTCCCGCCAGTAGATGGTAACTAGCTGGGCCGGCATGGGCTCAGTGGGCTCCTCTCGAGTTTGGATGATTGGGTGGAGGGCTAATGCGGATACCGGCGAGGACCGCACTTTCGAGATTCTTTAAGCCGGTGGGGCGATGTTCAAACTCCAGCCCCAGTTGGTTGGCGGCAGCCTGAGCTTGGTCTATGAGATCGAGATCGTTGGTCTGCGATAGATAAACGAGTCGGCGGTAGTTGCCGAAGACAGCCCCCAGCATTGCCGGATGAGTATCTAACCAGAAGGCTCTTATCACCAGACGGTCGAAGTGCTTCACCAGATAGTCGGTCAGAAAGAAGGTGCCCAACTCCTCAGCATGCAAGTCGGTGAAGGTTTGGCTGCCGGCCAGAAACTCGTAGCAATGGTCGCCGGGAAGTCTCTCGACTCCTAGCTCATCGCATACAGCGTCCAAGCGTCCACCGGTGCCACAGTCGGCGTAGCCCACGAAGATTCGGTCGTAACGTCCGTTGGCGTTGCGCAGGCGTGTCTCGACGGCCTCGGGGATGGCTTTGGGTGTGTTGTGCAGGGAGGCAGGTAGACATTCAACGTCGACGTGGTCGAGGTGATTGGCCTCCACCAGCTGCAGTAATTCGCGGGCGAGAGCTCCACAGGCGACAATCAGTGTTCGCCCGCCCGACGCGGCGACGCCGGTGGGCTTGTGCATGGATCCGGTCAGGCGGCGGCCCGGCGCTCGGCCACCAGTCGCGCTGCCGTCTCCGCTGCGACCGCTGCATCGCGACAGTAGGCATCTGCACCGATGGCCTCGCCGAATTCCTCGTTCAGTGGAGCACCGCCCACGATGACCGCGTATTCCTCACGAAGACTCTTTTCCTCAAGGGTGTCGATGACAACCTTCATGTACGGCATGGTTGTCGTGAGCAAGGCCGACATGCCGAGGATGTCGGGCTGGTGCTCATCTAGGGCACCAAGAAACTCCTCGACGTCAGTATTGATGCCCAAGTCGATGACCTCAAAGCCGGCACCCTCGAGCATCATCCCGACCAAGTTCTTTCCGATGTCGTGGATGTCGCCCTTGACGGTGCCAATGACCACCTTGCCGATTGGCTCGGCCCCGGTTTCGGCCAGAAGTGGACGGAGTATGGCCATGCCGGCCTTCATGGCGTTGGCGGCCAGAAGGACCTCGGGGACAAAAAGGATGCCGTCGCGGAAGTCGATTCCAACGATACGCATGCCCTCGACAAGGGCCTCGTTCAGGACACGACTGGCATCCCATCCGCGGGCAAGCAGAATGTTGGTTCCTTCTTCTATCTCCTCGGCTAGGCCGTCGTAGAGGTCATCGTGCATCTGAGCGGTGAGGTCCTCATCGTTCAGATCCGCTAGGACGATTTCTTCTTCGTTGGTGGTCTCTTCGGCCATGGTGATGCGCTCCGTTGCGGACTTGGGGTCAAGGGACCCCGGTACAGCCTTTGATTGTCGAACGTCGGTATGTGATGGTCGCTTAGCCGCAACGCTAGCCCGGGTTGTGGCCACGTTCTTCCCGTATTGCGGGAAGTTCCTGTATTGTGGGAAATATAGCTGTCCTAGCTGAGGACGGTCCAGTCGAGCTTCCCGACGAGGTTGGCTAGCGGACAGCGGAGTTAGGTGGAGAAAATCAATGCAGAGCGTGCAGAGCATCGACCGGGCCTTTGCAATCCTTGAGGAACTGGCAGCGGATCCAGCGGGAATCAGCGAACTGTCGCGCCGGCTGGACCTGCCCACGAGCACCGTGGCGCGCCTACTGGCGACCTTGGAGGGCGTTGGTGCCGTGGATCGTCTTGAAAACGGAAGTGGTTATCGCATCGGATCCTCGTTGGTGACGATGGCCTCGAGCGTTGACTCCTCTCAAAGCCTTTTAGCCGTGGCCCAGGGAGCCATGGAGGATTTGGTCGAAATGGTGGCTGAGGCGGCAGGACTTTCTATCCCAGTCGGCTACGACGTCCGGTACATCGGACAGATGGACTGCGCAAATTCCGTTCAGGTCCGGGATTGGACCGGCGTGAGTCTTCCAATGCATCTTGTGCCGTCCGGGATGGTGATTCTTGCCCAATGGCCGGTTGCGGCCATCGACCGGTATCTCGATCGCAAGCTCGACCGCTACACCACGAAATCGGTAACTAGTCCGACCACGATCCGGACTCGTCTGGCCGAGATCCGTGAGAAAGGTGTCTTTTGGATGGAAGGAGAGTTCTCTGAGGATGTCCGCTCTGTGGCGTCACCAATATTTGACTCCACCGGAACGGTGGTGGGCGCTTTGCATATTCACGGACCCAGTTACCGCTTTCCTCAGCCCACGCTTCAGAACATCGTCACCGAGCGGGTCCGGTTGACGGCTAGCAAGATTTCGGCCGATCTTGGATACGAGGCCTAGCCGCTCCGACCGTTCTGGTCTGCTCTTTCGGGTTCACCTCTAGGTCCGCCAGATGGTGCGCAGAGTCTCTAGGCCGCCGTCAACTGAGATCGTCTGTCCGTTCACGTAGCGCGCCTCCGGTGAGGATAGGAACACTGCCATGGCCGCGATGTCCCGGCCCTCGACGAAGGTCCGCATCGATACTTGCTTTGCGTAGGCGTTTCGGAGATCCACCGCTGAAATGCCCGTAGCCTCGGCCTCGGCTTCGATAACCCGTTGCATTCGCTCACCGTCAACCGAGCCCGGGCATAGCACATTGGTGCGGATACCGAACTCCCCACATTCCATGGCCAGAGTGTTGCCGAGTCCCACGATGGCGAACTTGGATGCGGCATAGGGGGTTCGCATCGGAAATCCGCTGATCCCCGCCGTCGATGAGGTCAGCAGGATCGATCCCCCGCTGGCTTCCCGCAAGGCTGGGACTGCTCGACGACAACAGAGAAAGGCGCTTCGCACATTCACCGCCATGGTCTGGTCCCAATCAGCAGCATCGAGGTCCTCGACCGGACCAGTCGGGCCAGCGACGCCGACATTGGCGCACAGGACATCCAGACCACCAAGCCCTTTGCTGTCGGTGGGCGACAAGACGGCTCGGAACAACGAGTCGACTTCGGTGGGGTCTGACACGTCCACTCCGGCGAAGCCGCAGCCCTCAGGGACTCGTTCTTCGGTTCCAGGTAGGTCAGCCACATGAACCCGCGCACCGGCCTCTAGAAAGGCGATGGCCATGGCGTGCCCGATGCCCGATGCCCCTCCGGTAATCAGCACCCTTTGTGGTTCTGTCATCCGGTCCTCCGGCGATCCGTCCTGCCGGCCCGCGAGAAAGACGGCGTGACTAGAACGGTAGTACCGACTACTCACCGACAGATCGTCAGGATCTGTCGGAGGGCATCGGTACGCTCCCGTGGCCTGGCGGTTTTTAGCCGCTGGAATTCCATCAACTACCCCCGCGGAGCCCTTCGGAGCCGACCCGTGCTGCGTCCTAGGAGACAATCGAATGAGTGAATTCCCGACTCGCGCCAATGTCGTCGTGATCGGTGCCGGCATCGTCGGCAACTGTCTGGTCGGCCATCTGGCCCGCCTCGGCTGGGAGGATTTGGTCCTCCTCGACAAGGGGCCGCTTCCCAACCCCGGCGGGTCCACCGGTCACGCGTCGAACTTCATCTTTCCGGTCGACCACAACAAGGAAATGGCACTGCTCGGCGAGCAGAGTGCTAACCAGTATCGGGATATGCAACTCTCGGTCGACTCCGGCGGGATCGAGGTGGCTCGAACCGAAGAGCGGATGCACGAATTGACCCGTCGTATGACTTCGGCCAAAGCATGGGGTATTGAGGCATATCTGCTGTCTCCAGCCGAGGTTAAGGATTTGGTGCCGTTTATCAACGAGGACGTCATCCTCGGTGGCTTCTACTGCCCAACAGTGTCCGTAGTGGATTCGCTGGAGACTGGCACGGTCATGCGTAAAGAGGCGGTCGACACGGCCGAATGTCAGGTGTTTGCCAACACTGAGGTGTTGGATATCGAGACCACGGAGGGAGCGGGCGGCGTTAACACCGTCAAGTCTGTAGTCACCGACAAAGGAACCATTGAGGTCGATCACGTGGTCATTGCTTGCGGCGTTTGGTCTAACCGCATTGCCAATATGGCTGGTGCCACAATCCCGTTGGCTCCCGCAGTCCACCAGATGGCCGACGTTGGCCCGCTGGACATCCTGGCTGAGACCAACAATGAGATCGGTTATCCAATCGTTCGCGACATGGACACCTTCTGCTACGAACGGCAGTCGGCTGGTTCCATGGAGGTCGGCTCCTATGGCCACCGGGCGATTCTCCACCGTCCGGAGGAAATCCCATCCAACGAAGAAGCGGCACTTTCTCCCACCGAGATGCCATTCACCCCAGACGACTTCGATCCTCAGATGGAGACGGCCATCGAGTTGATGGACATGCTTGGTGATGCAGAGATCAAGTACGCGATTAATGGTCTGCTCTCGCTTACTCCGGACACCATGCCGTGTTTGGGGGAGACCGTTGAGGTCCGCAACCTCTGGTCGGCGGCAGCCGTATGGGTCAAGGAGGGACCGGGCATGGCTCAGGTAGTTGCGGAGTGGATGACCTATGGCTATCCCCGTGTCATTGACGTCCACGGCGCCGACATCTCACGTTTCTATCCCGAGGAGCGCACCGACGAGCACATCTGGTCCCGGGCCGAGGAGCACTTCAACAAGACCTATGGGATTGTTCATCCGGCCGAGCAGTGGGAGGGGCGTCGCGACTTGCAGGTTGGCCCCTACTTCTCCCGCCAGGAGGATCTGGATGCAACGTTCTTCCAAGCACGTACTTGGGAACGGCCTCAGTGGTATGGAGCCAATGCTGACCTAGTCGAGTACTACGGCCTATCTGAGCGCGAAGTTGAGTGGGACAACCGCTGGTGGAGTCCGATCACCATCGGAGAACACCTCAACCTTCGCGAGAACTGCGGCGTAGTTGACTTGAGTGCCTTTCAGATCTATGAGCTAGAGGGTCCCGGTGCAGTGGAGTACGCCGAGCGATTGGCTGTAAACAAGATTGACGTTCCTATTGGCCGAGCGGTCTACACGCCTTGGCTGAATACAGAGGGCGGTTTTCATTCCGACCTAACCATGATGCGTATGGCCGAGGATTGTGTGCGGATCGTCACTGGTGTCTTTGATGGTGGTCGGGATGAGTTTTGGGCGCTAAGGCACCTTCCAACCGATGGCTCGGTGAAGTTTCGGAACATCACTAGGAACCTCACCACCCTTGGTCTATGGGGTCCGAATGCGCCTTCGGTCCTCTCGCAACTGACTGATCACGACCTCAGTCAGGACGGTTCGCCCTACGGGTCGATTGTGGAGGCTGAGGTGGCTGGAGTGCCGGTCCAGTTGTTCCGCATCTCCTATGTCGGCGACAGTGGTTGGGAGATCTACACCGACTGGGACAACGGCCCGACGCTCTGGGACTCTCTGTTTGAAGCTGGCCGCGACTCCGGTGTCCGTGCCACCGGAGGCGGTGTATATGGCACTTCGGGGCGTCTTGAGAAGGGCTACCGACTGATGGGAGCGGAGCTAGAAAGCGAGTACAACCCGCTTGAGGCTGGCCTTGCGCGCCCGAGAGTCAAAGACGCTGACTTCTTTGGCAAGGAGGCTTATCTTGCGGCCCGCGCGACTGGTAGTCCAGAAGTCGTCATGTGCACCCTCACGGTTGAGGATCAGACCGACTCACAGGGTCGGAAGCGGCACATGATGGGCGGTAATGAACCCATCTTGGATACGGCCGGCGGTCGTATCGTCGATAGCCACGGTCGAGTTAGTCGGGTCACTTCAGCCGGTTTCGGGCCATCAGTGGACAAGCACCTCCTCATGTCCTACTTGCCGATTGAGTTGGCAGAGTCAGGTACCGACCTGCAGGTGATGTACATGAATGAGTTGTATCCCGTGAAGGTCGCCACTTCTGGCGCCGTGTTCGATCCAGAAGACTCCCGGATGAAAGCCTGAAGATGGTGTCGCGTCGTCCTGTGTGCGTCGCTAAGCCATGGTCGATAGAGGGAAGGAACCATGAGGATCCTCGTTTGCGTTAAGCGTGTTCCCGCTCCGGGAGCCCGGATCAACGTCACCACCGATGGTCAGTCAGTCGATGCTGCCCATCTTGGCTTTACCACGAGTCCTCACGAGGAGTGCGCTGTGGAGGAGGCAGTGCAGATTACTGACCGCCTGGGTGGAGAGGTCACTGTGATGACTCTCGGCCCACCGGAGGCCGAGGAACAGTTGCGCTATGCGTCCAGCGTAGGTGCTCACCGCCTCGTTCTTATCCCAATCAGCGAGGTTGACTGGGATCCCCAACGCACGGCACAAGCCCTGACAGGGGCTATTTCCGCATTGGAGGAGGGCGACGGAGCGTTCGACCTGATCCTGTTTGGAAACGAATCGGCCGACGCGGGCGGTTTCCAGGTGGGCGTCCGAGTCGCTCATGCATTGGGTCGTCCCGTTGTGAACGGCATCAAAGGTATCGATATCGGAACAGATCCTAAGGTCGTTGATCTAGCCGAAGGCACCTTGGCGGCCCGCCGTGAGATTGATGGTGGCTTCGAGGTGTACCAGTTGCCGATGCCAGCAGTGCTGGGCGTCAAAGAGGGCATAAACCTCCCTCGGTATCCCACTATGAAGGGTCGTCTTGCCTCTAAGAAGGCCGAAGTTGCCCAGAGCGAGCCGGTGGGGGACGTAGGCGGGCAGGTTCGTGTCCGCCTGCATCGCCCCGAGGAGCAAATCAGTGAGACCGTGATTCTCGGCACCGGACCGGAGGCTGCTCCCGCAGTGGTTGACCTCCTTGAGGAACTGGGTGTGCTGTCGTGAGCTTGCTCGTGGTTTGCGAACATGATCGGGGCGTCCTATCGGCAGCCTCGCTGGAGGCGCTGACCTTCGGACGTCCACTGGCCACGGCAGCCGGTTTGGATTTGGCGGCTGTAGTCATTGGCGCGGGGGCCGAGTCGGTGGTAGAGGGTCTTGGTGCCTACGGTGCAGCTACCGTCCACGTGGCTTCTCATCCAATTCTCGTTGACTTTGGGCCGGAAGCTTGGGGCGAGACTGTCGCACAACTGGTGCGAAGTACTGGGGTTTCCGCGGTGCTGGCCTGTGGGACCGAGAGGGGTAATGAGGTGTTGGCCCAGGTCGCCGCCCGCCTAGACCAGCCTTTGGTAGCGAACTGCCGGGCTGTTGAGCCGAGTGCCGATGGCTGGTCGATTACGCGGGTTCAGTGGGGCGGTTCGCTACTTGAGGACGCCAGGCTGACGGCCGATGTCCAACTGATCACCGTGGCCCACCATGTCGTTGAAGCAGAGCCTGCCGAAACGTCGGCCGCTGGAGAGGTTTCCGCATTTGCCCCTGAACTCGACGAGTCTCTAGCTCGTACGGTCGTCGCCGACCGCGTGGTTCTGACTCAGGGCATCACCCTGTCAACCGCCCCCGTAGTGGTGGGAGGTGGTCGGGGTGTCGGCTCAGCGGAGGCGTTCGCCCCGCTTGAGGAGTTGGCTGGCGAGTTGGGTGGAGTAGTGGGCTGCTCACGGGCGGTTACCAACAATGGCTGGCGTCCCCACCGCGACCAGGTGGGCCAGACGGGCACTCGAATCGCTCCAGATATCTATATCGCTAGCGGCATATCAGGGGCTATCCAGCACTGGGTAGGTGCTATGGCGGCGAAGAACATCTTGGCGATCAATACTGACGCCGAGGCGAACATGGTCACGCGGGCCGGGCACGCTGTTATCGGAGACCTACACCAGGTCATTCCGGCAATAACCGAAGAGGTGCGGCGTCGGCGCGGTTCATGAGTCGGTTACCGACTCGCTCTATCGGCGGCCCGCAGCGACCAGCGGTGTGGCCGGGTCGGTGACCGGGACGATCGGTACCCACCCTCGGACAGAGTTGACCATCCAGACGGCCGCAGCCCGGTCGAGGTCGGCCTTGCTAATTACTCGCTCGACGATCGTTCCAGCGGTCAGGAGTTCTGCTCGGAATGTGCCCGGCAGGAGCCCACACCTAACCGGTGGGGTGACCAGTGCCCCGTCGAGTTCAATCACGAGGTTGCCAATAGTAGTCTCGGTCAGCTCGCCTACTTCGTTGAACAGCAAGACGTCCGGCGCGCCGGGAAAACGGGCACGAGCGTCGTCATAGACCTCTCGTATCGTTGTCTTGTGATAGAGGAATTCGTGGCTGCTGGGCACCGGGACCACGTCGACCGGAACGTCCCACGGCTCGATTACTGGTTCAGGGGCTCTTTTCACCTGCAGATCGACACTGCCATCTGGAGCACTCAGCACCCGCAGTTGTCGTGATCCATCGACCGACGGGTCGATGGCCAGGGTGTCCAGCAACTCGTTCACCAGCCCGACGTCGAACTCAAAGCCGAAGTGTCGTGCTGATGCTGCCATGCGGGCGACGTGGCGGTCGCGGAGACTTATGCCCTCGTCGAGAGTCCAAATCATGGTTTCAAGTAGGTGAAAGTCGGAACGGGCACGCCCGAGGATCCGGCTCTTGTGCTCAACCTCCCGCCACTCCTCGGCCGGGTCGGAATCCCAGACGATGCCACCGCCAACGCCGTACTCGGCGGTGCAGCGCTCGTGGTCAACCCAGACAGTCCGGATAGCGATGTTGAACTCCATCGTCCCATCTGGAGCGATCGCTCCGATCGATCCGGTGTAGACGCCGCGTCCGTCGCCCTCAAGGGCCTCGATCACTTCGGTGGTCCGGACCTTTGGGGCGCCGGTGATTGACGCTGCGGGGAAGAGTGCGGCGAATACTTCGGCCAGACCGGCGTCGGAGTTGGCGACTACCGTGGAGGTCATGGTGTGCAGCGTGGGGTAGGTCTCGACGGTGTGCAGCGCTGGCACTCGTACTGAGTGAAGTTCGGCAATCCGACTCAGGTCGTTGCGGACCATGTCAACGATCATCGTGTTCTCGGCTAGGTCTTTTTCCGAGCAGGCCAGGTGACTGGCGGCTAGCGAGTCGAAGGCGGGGTCAGGGTGGCGCCCAATGGTCCCTTTCATGGGCTTCGATGTGAGTTGCCGTCCCTCACGACGAAAGAAGAGCTCGGGCGACGCGGAGCAGACGGCCCGGTCGCCGAGGTCGAGGTAGGCGGAGTGGTCAGCCCGCTGGGCTCGCACTAGATCTCCGAAAAGGCCCATCGGGTCCCCGCGAAATGACGAGCGGAGCCGCAAGGTGTGGTTGACCTGATAGGTCTCCCCAGCGGCGATGAGTTCTCGGATGGTGCGTATGGCCGTTAGGTAGGCGGGCTGAGACCGGTTGGGGACCCACGGGCCGATGTGGTACCCGCCGGTGGCCAGTAGGCGACTATTTGGATCGCCCGAGGCGGGTCGTGGGGGGTCGAAGACGCCGAAGGAAACCAACGGGCAGCTTCGGACCCGGGCTGCCCGCACGGCCTCGTCGAAGGCCGGGCCGGCGTCGTAAGAAACCATGCCCACCACCCACGAGCCATCAAACGCTGCTTGCTCAGCGGCCGCCATGGCTCCCGGCACTTCGCATAGTTCTTCAGCAATGATGGTTCGGCGCGGGGATTCGAACGATAGCCACTGGCGTTTCCCGTCGACGGGGAACTGAAGCAGTGCCCTGCGCACGGCGGCAGTCATGGTCAGCCTCCGGCTGTCCCGCCAGAGTTGGGGCCCATTGCCCATTGGGCCTCGCGGTCGAGGCGGCGGACAAAGACCCCGGAGCGGGGCTTTGGCTCGAAGTACGAGGACTTAGGTGGCATGAGGTCGTCCTCGTCGGCAACAGCCATCATCTCAGCCACCGATGTGGCGTGGACCAGGAAGCCGATCCGGCCGTCGGCGTCGCAGCGGTTGACCAGGGCTTCTATGCCCACTGGCTCGGGGACATAGTCGATGTTGGGGTCGTTGGCCGGATCAGTGATGCCGAAGACGGGTTCTAGGACACCGTCTTGGAGTCGAGATACATCGAGCAAGTCGACGGCCCGGTCGCCGGAAGCTTTGGGGAGGTCGAATCGGAACCAATGGCCTCCTATGTACGCACCAGCAGTGCCGGGTATAGAGGGTCGGGCCGCTTCGATCTGGTTGCACTGTTCGAGCGCGACGACCTCGGTTAGGGCAGCCGTCAATTCGCTGGTCGATCGACCGTGCCGGTCTCCGACACGCCGGTGAGCGGCCAGCACCTGCATCTCAGCGTCGGGAAAGAGGACAGCTTGGGTCCACTGAAGTGGGTGATCCCTGTCGATACCTGGGTTGCGACGGCGTGCCTCAACTGCTGCGGCGAGGCGATGGTGGCCGTCGGTGACGTACAGGGGCCGGTCTCCCAAGGCTTCGACGATGGCCTCAGCGACTTCGTCTACGACTGCCCATACGGTTTGGTGAATGCCGTCGCCATCTGTCTCCAGCACCGGTTCGCCACCGCATCCGGCAGCCAGAGCAGCTTCAAGTCCCTTGTCGGTCCGGTAGGTGAGCGAGATGGGACTAGATGACATGCCGATTTCAAGTAAATGCCGGGTCAATAGTTCGGCACGGCCAGGTCGGAAAGCCTCGTGCCGGAGGATCCGACGGTCGTCTGGTTCGGTGACTGGGACTAGGCCCATGACCCCCGTCTGGACGTGGCTGTCAGTTTCCAGCCGGTAGAGGAACAGCGTGGCCTCTTCAAACTCTGCGTAGGCGCCGACGTCGTAGATGCGTTGCATCGACTTGGCGCAGAGGCTGATCAGCCAGTCCACGTCGTCTCTCTGATCGGACGGGATGTCCTCCTGAGACCTGGTCACATTCAAAAAGCTGTACGGGTTGGCTTCGGCAATCGCAATTCGCTCGTCCGCCGAATAGGCGTCGTATGGTCCTGTGGTGACTCGGTCGGCCCAGTCGGGTCGGACCACCAGACCCGGAAAGGACCGGAGCAGACTCACTGGCCGCGTGTGGTCGTCTGGACCTGGATCACGTTCTCCAAGCCGGCCAACTCGTGGGTCAGGTTCTCGGTGACGTTGCCAGCGACGTCGATGATGCCCATGGCGGCATTCGACCCATGGAAGACCTTGTTCTCCATGGTTTGAACGTTGATGTTTTCCCGGCGGAGTACCTCGAGAACGGAAGCCAGGACCCCGACCCGGTCGAAGTGCCTGATAGTGATGGTTGCCGTGCCGACGCGGGTCTTGACGACGTTTACGCAGTTGATGGGGTCGCCAGTCCGGTAAGCCTCGATGACGTCGACAGTTCCTTCCGAGGTGGCGTTCTGGGCCTGCTGTGTGGAAGCGCCAATGTGGTGGGTGCCCACGACGTTGGGGTGGACAGCCAGCGCCGAAGAGAACTCGCCGGTACCGCCGCTTGGCTCATTCCGAAAGACGTCGAGTCCGGCTCGAATGCCCTTTTCATCCATGGCAGCGATTAGTGCCTCCTCGTCGACAACCTCACCGCGGCTTGTGTTGATCAGGATGGAGCCGGGCTTCATCAGACTCAGAAATCGGGCGTCGACCAAATTCTCGGTGGCAGCACCGCCGGGAACATGTAGGGAGACGATGTCGGACTCTCTGAGGAGGGTGTCTAGGTCCTCGACGAGGCGTATGCCGATGGACCGGATCCGGGCCTCTACTTCAGGGCGACGGTCAACCTTCCGCTCAGCGACCACAGTCATGCCGAAAGACCGGGCACGCTCGGCAGTAGCCAGACCGATCTCGCCCATACCGATAACGGCGAAGGTCTTGCCCATCAGTCCATCGGCCTTCGAGTAGGCCTTCTTGTTCCAAGTGCCGCCCTTTAGGTCATTTGAGGCGGTGTCGATATGTCGGTCTACGGCAAGTAATAGACCGAGGGTTAGCTCGGCCACAGCGACAGAGTTTGTTCCTGGCACATTGCAGACGTAGATACCTGAATCTGCAGCGGCTTGGCAGTCGATGGTGTTGGTGCCGGCGCCCGAGCGCACGATGAGCCCGAGCCGGTCGGAGCGCCTGATGGTCTGGGCGGTCACCTTGGTGCTGCGGACGACCAGTACGTCAACGCCCTCGATGGCATCGGGGAGGTCGCTGGCATCAAGTTCGGGGGAGACGATGCACTCGTCCCCCCGCTTTCGGAAGAGATCTATGTGCGTTTCGGGCAGAGCGTCTGCGAACAGGATCTTCATGGTTGCTCCTTCGGCACGCCGGCGCCGGCACTGGGTGCGGACGGCGGGGTAGCCTGCGCGGATTCTGTGAGGACCTGAAACTTTCCTTGGGGAGGATTCTGGACTTGGTCCAGCCTACGCAGGACCCACCCCGGGGACAATGGGACCCATAACGCTAGAGCGGGACGACCAATAGCAGCATCGGAGGAATCGTGACCCGATCTATGAACCGCGATGTAATCATTTCGTGCGCTGTGACGGGCGCTGGCGACACAGCCGGGCGTAGTGAGCACGTCCCTGTCACCCCGGGACAAATTGCCACGTCGGCGCTCGACGCGGCATCGGCAGGGGCCGCCATCGTTCACTGTCACGTGCGTGATCAAGAGACAGGTAAGGGCGCCCGCACCGTCGCTCTCTACGAGGAGGTCGTGGAGCGGATCCGGGAGAAGAACGAGGACGTGGTCATCAACCTGACTGCCGGTATGGGGGGTGATCTCAACGTTGGCCCGGATAATGATCCGATGGATTGGCAAGCCGGCACCGATCTCGTCGGCGGTCTCGACCGACTTGCCCATGTTGAGGCAATACGTCCCGATATCTGCTCCATGGATTGTGGATCGTTGAACTTTGGTGATGACAATGAGGTGTACATCTCGACGCCCTCGATGCTGCGGCTAATGGCCGAACGGGTGCGAGAACTCGGTGTGCGTCCAGAACTGGAGATCTTCGACACGGGGAATCTTTGGTTTGCCCAGACAATGATCGACGAGGGCCTCATCGACGCTCCTTATTGGATCCAACTTTGCCTGTCGATTCCATACGGAACCCCGATGGACGTCGGAATATTGCAGGCCATGGTGAATCGGCTACCTGACGAGGCCGAGTTCACGTCGTTCGGTCTAGGTGCGATGCAGATGCCGATGGTTGCCCAGTCGGTAATGCTCGGCGGGCACGTCCGGGTTGGACTCGAGGACAACCTTTACTTGGAGCGCGGCGTACTAGCTACCAACGCGCAGTTAGTGGAGAAGGCCGCACAAATCGTGGAACTGCTAGGGGCCCGGCTGCAAACGCCAGCCGACGCCCGAAACACCCTGAACCTGAACTAAGTAAGAACCCGGGCCGTCATTCCAAGAGAGGCTTGGAGGTTCCTCAGCCGAGGTCGAACTCCTCGGACACTTGTACCCAGCGGCCAGTGGTGTGGCTCCACTCCGCTAGCGCCAAACCATCGCGCGCATCCGGCTTATCCGGTCCCAGCGAGGCGAATCTTTCTCCGGGGATTCGGATCGGTCCCATATTGGCCACCGCCTCGGCAAACGAATCGTTGGTGAGGTTTGGCCCGGCGGCTGTGGCCACCTGGGTGAAGAGAGCCAGTGTTCGACAAGAGATGGTGAGAGCCGACCAGTGGTCTCTTTCATCTGGATCGAGTTCGTCAGTCGGCCGGACCTCGTGGCCGAGGGACGCTTCGACAACCCGACGACAACCTTCCACTTGCTCGTCGTCGTCTTGACGGAAGCGGGTATTGGTGATGATCCGTCCGGCGTTACCGATTCCGGCAGGCGGCGACAAGTTCCATGGTTCGACCGACTCGCCGTTATGTATCAGAAGATTGAATTGGTCGCCCTGGTCCACGAGGTACTCGAGAACCCGAACTCCCTCACCCACTACAAGAATGGTCTGAACGCCGTCGGCGCGGGCGCGTTCCAAGACCACTTCCAACTGGGCGATTGCCGCTGGCTCGTCGCCGCCGTATTGGTTACGAGCGGACATCGGGGCTGGGGCGCCAGATGCGTCGATGGCCTCGACGGCTGCTTCGGCTGCTTCGACGTAGCCTGGTCCTGTGCTGTAGACGAGGGTTGGGCCGAGGTCACGGAGGACGCCGGTCTGATCGAGGAGGCGGACGAACGATTCTGCCCGTCGGACGTTTCCCATGTCGTCGGTGATCCACGGGGCATCAACTAGGGCCAGTTGTTCCACTGACGGGCGGCCACCGACGAGAATTGTTTCGTGGGTACCGAAACACTCGTTCGACGTTTCCGCACCCGGGCCGTGGAAGCCGTTAAGCACGGCGAATACCTGCTCGTCGCCGGTAAGTTCAAGGCAGGCCTGCTCGGCCGATGCGGAGCCTCCAGGGAGGTAGGGGCGGTCGATCAGAACCACTTGGCGACCGAGAATTCCCCCGCGGTTGTTGAGGTCTTCGACCAGAGCAGCAAATGCTGGGAGCCAGTTGGCCCAGCGGAGGTTCAGTCCGAAGGTCCGGTTCACCTCGTCGAAATCGATCCAGGTGAAGCCAACCCGAACTTCCGATGCAGTCACGCCCCTGAAGGATTCTCCGAGAGTGGAGTCCTGGTAAGGATCTGGCGATGATCCTGCGGAAGGTGAGGGTTTGAGTTTGGGCACAGTGGTTTGGGCAACAACGGTTTCTGAGGCGGTGGGGGTGGCCGAGGTAGTTGGGACCGCCGAGGTAGTTGGGACCACCGAGGTGGTCGGGGTCACTGAAGTGGGGCCGGCCTGATTACCAGCCTGTTCCATGGTTGTACTAGCGAACGGACCGACGCTGGTCGTTGCCAGATCAGATGCAGCCGGGGTGGTGTCCGTATTGCCACAACCGGTCATCACCCATCCGGCTAGGACCAGGGTTAGGAGGAGGGTGATTCGATTGCCCACACTCAACCCCTGAGAAGACCGGCGATTTCATTGGCGGCATCGAATAAACACTTGGCGACCTCGGTCCGGTCGTGGTCGCCGGGGAACCGGTAGGACGGGCCGAAGGCATTAAGGATTGCCACCAGATCGCCTTCTGGGCCTTGTACAGGCACGGCGGCCCCGTTTACTCCGTCTGCCCAAGCCTCTTCAGTCCATGCAACACCCTTGGAGCGAACCGAGGTGACCGTGCTCCGGAGGTCCATTGGGTTGATAGGGGTTCCGCGTCCCCACGGGTCGAGAGGTCTGGCTAGAAGTACTTCGACGTCCTGATCGGGAAGTTCGGCAAGAGCGACCAATCCGGCCGCGGTGGTGTGAAGGGGCGTGCGTTCTCCCACGTAGACGCGGATTCGAACCGCTCTTTGGCTGCGTACCTGGTCGACGTAACGGACGTGGTCGCCGTCAGGAAGAGCCAGGCCGAGGTCCTCGTCGAGGCGCTCAGCGGTGCGAACGAGGATTGGATGGGCTGTTCGAACCAGGTCTGCTTCGATGGGGTCCCGGCCAGCGAAAACCTGAGCTCCGGGTCCCAGCCTGTAGCTGCCATCGGATACTCCGCGCGCGACAACGCCAAGTTCACCGAGGGTGGAGAGGATCCGGCTCACCGTGCTCTTGGGGAGTTTGGTGGCATCGGTGATGGCAGAAACGGGGATCTCATTGGGGTCAGAGTCAGCGAGAACCCCGAGCACCGCGAAGGTCCGTTCTACCGACTGGATGCTCATTGTCCACCCTTCGTCCTGCTACTTGTTTCGGCGCTCGGGTGCCCGTACTCTGATCCAGCATACGGTACTAGTGTTCCATCATGCGGAACGGAGATTCGGTTGCGCCGGACGACTGAACACCATTCGATCGCAATGGAACGGAGGGTGCGATGTCTTTGGAGAATGGGACACGGAGCAGAGTTCTTGGCGGGGATCGGACAAATGGCCGCCGGAGGATTGGTGTCGTCGGCACCGGCGTCATTGGGTCGGGCTGGGTAGTCCGGGCCCTGGCTCGGGGGTTGGATGTGCTCGCCTGGGACCCTGCCCCCGGGGCTGAGGACCGCCTGCGGGTCGCCGTCGACCAAGCTTGGCCATCAGCCACCAAACTGGGCCTCTTTCCCGGAGCCGACCAGAAGCGCCTCACTTGGGTTCACGAGGTTGAGGAACTCGCCGGTCGCGTGGACTGGATTCAGGAGAGTGCGCCTGAGAACGAGGACGTCAAGCGAACGCTTCTTGCTGCATTGGCAGCCCACTCGGGCCCCGAGGTAGTGATCGCCTCCAGTTCGTCTGGTCTTTTGCCAACGCGGCTTCAGGAGAATTGCGAGCACCCAGAGCGGATCCTCATTGGCCATCCCTTCAACCCGGTCTACCTCCTACCTTTGGTCGAGGTCGTGGCCGGGGAGCGGACTTCGCCTGAGGCGGTGGAGGTTGCTGTCGCCCACTACGACGACTTGGTCATGTACCCGCTCGTGGTGCGGACTGAGATAGAGGGCTACCTGTCGGACCGGCTCCAGGAAGCACTGTGGAGGGAGATTCTTCACCTCATCAACGACGGCGTGGCCACCACCCGAGAACTCGATGACGCGGTGAGTTATGGGCCCGGGCTGCGGTGGGCCGGGATGGGAACGAACCTCACTTTCCACTTGGCCGGTGGCGAACAGGGGATGCGTCACATGCTTCACCAGTTCGGTCCGGCCCTTAAGTTGCCGTGGACCAGGCTCGAAGCACCTGAGTTGACTGACGAGTTGGTTGAAGCCATGGCTACGGGCTGTGAGGACCAGGCTGAAGGCCGCTCTATCGCCGAGTTGGAACGCCTCCGGGACGACTACGTGATCGGGGTGATGAGGTCTTTGCGACCACTCAACCTTGGTGCCGGCCGCCTGATTGCCGAACGTGAGGCCCGGATTCACAAGGTTGACCTCGGGATGGCAAAGGGTGCTTCGTGGTCGCCTGAGGACGAGGTGGCTACCCCATTATGCCTCTACGAGACAATCGTCGAACCCGACTGGGTGGACTACAACGATCACATGTCCGAGTGGGCGTTTCTGACCGCCTTTGGATGGGCGAGCGACAAACTCTTTCGCTACATCGGGATTGATGAGGACTATCGGTCGGCGGGACACTCCTTCTTCACCGTGGAGACCCACCTCAACTATGTGAAGGAGGCTTCGCTCGGTCAGCCTCTTCGCTTCACCACCCAGGTGTTGGGGTTTGACGCCAAGCGTCTGCACTTTTTCCACCAGATGTTCTCAGGTGATGACCTCTTGTGTACGACCGAGCAGATGCTGCTGCACGTCGATACGGAGTCGGGGGCGGTGGTACCAATTCTTCCTGGCCCGGCCGCCGCCCTGGCCGCAATCTCCAAAGCCCACGCCAACCTACCGATCCCGTCCCAGGTGGGCCGCGTTATGACCATTCCCCGATAAAAGACCAAACCCGCCAACCCCGGAGTAACCAGATGGATTTCGCACCAAGCGACGAGCAGGAAATGGTCGTTAACACTGTCCAAACATTTGTCGAGCGCGAACTTGTCCCGTATGAGGAAGAGGTGGAACGACTCGGCAAGGTTTCACCCGAACTTGTGGAGCAGATTCGCGACCGATCGCTAGCCGCAGGGATATACGCCGCCAACATGCCCGATGAGTTCGGCGGGGGAGGGCTCGACAACCTGACAATGGCCCTCGTCGACCGGGCCTTCGGCTGGACCCAGTACGCCTTGCACTACATAGTGGCGCGACCTTCCAACATCCTTCAAGCCTGCGTAGGCGATCAGGTAGAGGAGTACCTACTTCCGACCATCCGCGGTGAGCGTGTCGAGTGCCTTGCCATGAGCGAACCCGACGCCGGGTCTGATGTCCGCGGCATGACCTGCCGGGCGGTCCGCGACGGCGATGACTATGTCATCAACGGCACCAAACACTTCATCAGCCATGCCGACTTGGCCGACTACACGATCCTGTTTGCCGCGACCGGCGAGGAGGACACGCACCGTGGCCCCAAGAGGCTCATCACCTCTTTTTTGGTCGACCACGACATGCCGGGCTTCGAGGTCTCTGACGGCTACCGGTCAGTCTCCAACCGTGGCTACCACAATTGCATCCTCAACTTCGACGATTGTCGCGTACCGGCTTCGAAGGTACTTGGGGAGGAGCATCGGGGCTTCGAGGTGGCTAATGAGTGGTTGGGGGCCACCCGCCTCCAGGTGGCCGCCATTTGCCTAGGTCGCGCCGACCGTGCTCTTTCGGTGGCGCTGGACTGGGCAGCATCTCGCGAGCAGTTCGGGCAGAAGATCGGAAAGTTTCAGGGAGTCTCGTTCAAACTGGCAGACATGCGGACAAAGATGGTCGAGGCGGAGTTGATGACGTATCGGGCTGCATGGCTGATGGACAGCAACATGATGGCCGATGGCGACGCTGCGATGGCCAAGATCTCGTCGACTGAGATGCTTCAGTTCGTTTCCGACGAGGCCATTCAAATCCTCGGGGGGATGGGCCTCATGGACGAACTGCCCCTCGAGAGGATCTGGCGGGACGCCCGGGTTGATCGGATCTGGGATGGGACTAGCGAAATCCAGCGCCACATCGTGAGCCGAGAGATGCTCCGGCCTCTTGGCGCTTGAGCTGACAGGCCGGATAGTGAATCGCCTGGCCCGTCTGCTGGCACCCCAGTCGGTGGCCGTGGTTGGCGGCCGACCGGCCGAGCGGGCCGTTGAGCAGTGCCGGCGCCTCGGCTTTGAAGGCGATTTGTGGGCCGTCCACCCGACTCGTTCAGACCTAGCGGGAGTGCGGTGTGTGCCAACCGTCGATGATCTTCCCGGTGTTCCTGATGCCGTCCTAGTAGCGGTGAACCGTCGGGCGACCGTGGAAGTCGTGGACCGCTTAGCGGCGATGGGCGCTGGCACGGCAGTTTGTTATGCGTCGGGCTTCGCCGAGGCTGGCTCGGAGGGAGAGGCCCTTCAGGGGGCACTCAACGAGGCGGCCGGTTCAATGCCAATCATCGGTCCCAACTGCTACGGAACCGTCTCGGCCGTCGCTGGAGCGGCTCTCTGGCCCGACCAGCAGGGACTCCATCGCGTGGAGAGTGGCGTGGCCCTAGTAACCCAGAGCGGCAATATAGGCCTGGACTTGAGTCTCCAAACTCGTCCCATGTCGATTGCTCACCTGCTGACTCTCGGCAACCAGGCTGATGTTGGCATCGAGGAGTGCCTGGAGGCTCTGATCTCCGACCCGACGGTCACCGCCGTCGGCCTGCATGTCGAGGCCCTTCACGATGCGGCTCGGTTCTCCACCGCTTGCGCGAGGGCCTCGCGCCTAGGTAAGCCGGTAGTTGTCCTCAAGACGGGTGTGTCTGACAGGGGTGCCGAGATCGCTGCTTCGCACACGTCTTCGATAGTGGGTAGCGATGCCGCCTATGGAGCGCTTTTCGACCGGCTGGCGGTCCGCCGTGTCCGTTCAATCCCTGAACTTCTCGATGCCCTCCATGTTCTAGACGGGCTGGGTGGCCTTTCGGGTCGTCGGATTGTCAGCCTCAGCTGTTCGGGCGGCGAAGCCTCGATCGTGGCTGACCGATGTGATGAGCTGGGTCTAGATCTGCCTTCCTTCGGGGCGGAACGCATTGACGGCATTCGAACTGCTCTCGGCGAGCCGGATAAGGCATCTCTGGTTTCGGTTTCAAACCCGTTCGATTACCACACCTTCATCTGGGACGACCGCGATCGCCTGACCGCCACCTTCACTGAAGCAATTCGTCCCGGCGAGGATCTATCGGGTGACGAGGTCCGGTCGGACGGGATTTTGGAGGGCGAGGGCCCCGACGCGGCAGTGTTGGTTCTGGACTTCCCAGGGGCTGGCTTAGACGATACGAGTTGGTGGCCGACATTGGAGGCATTCGGGGAGGCAGCTGCAATCACTGGAACGAACGGCGTGGTCGCAGCATCGATGGCGGAAAACCTCCCGCAGGCTGTGGAGGCTGCGGCGTCGGATCTCGGCCTGATCCCGGTCCGCGGTATCGACGAAGCGCTGAGGGCCCTCGACGCGGCAGCATGGTGGGGTCGACGATCAACCATCGACGCGCCCTGTCCAGTTGAACCGGTCAGTGGTGCAGCCCGAATTCTCGCCGAAAGCGAAGCGAAAGCATGGCTGGAGGAAGTTGGTCTCTCCGTTCCTGACCGGGCGGTCGTCTCGATCTCGGAAGCCCCCTACATTGCTACGGAGATCGGCTTCCCGGTCGTGCTCAAGGCCGTCGGTCCAGCCCACAAGACGGAGGTCGGCGGCGTGGCCCTCGGGCTGTCTGACCGTGATGCGGTGGCTGATGCTGCCGAGCAGGTGGCAGGCGCCAGCCACGGAGACCTCGTGATGGTTGAGGCTCAGGTCGAGGGCGTTCTAGCCGAAATTCTCGTCTCTGTCCGGCGGGAGGCCCCGGTGGGTTGGCTGCTAACAGTGGGCGTTGGTGGCACCCTCGTGGAAATGTTTCGCGACACCGTCTGCCTGTTGCTGCCGGTTACCGGCGACGAGGTGCTTGGAATGCTTCACCGCCTGGCCACTTGGCCGCTGCTGGCAGGGCATAGCGGACAGCCTGGAGCCGATTTGGAATCCGTCGTAGATGCTGTACTGGCCGTCGCTCGGGTAGCTATCGAGATCGACGGCCTAGTGGAAGTCGAGATCAACCCATTATTGGCGACGTCCGATGGCGCCACCGTCGTCGATGCATTGATGACCTGCGCCGCCGATTGAGAGGACACTGGTTCTGGAGGACCCTGAGCTGAGGAGGAAGCCTGGCATCATGAGAGAGAGTGGAGTGGTTCGAACGACAGTTGATGGGCCCCTTCTGGAGGTGGTTCTCGACCGGCCTAAGGCCAATGCCATCGACGCGGCGACCAGCCGGGAACTCAGCCGTGTCTTCGCTGCTTTCCGGGACGACCCGCTTTTACGGGTAGCGGTAATCACCGGAGCTGGCGAGCGGTTCTTCTCGGCTGGTTGGGATCTAGGAGCTGCTGCCGAAGGCGAGGAGTTTGAGTCCGACTATGGGGAGGGTGGCTTTGGGGGCTTTTGCGAACTGCCAAACCGGAATAAGCCTGTGGTCTGCGCTGTGAATGGTATGGCAGTAGGCGGGGGGTTTGAACTGGCCATGGCAGCGGAGTTCGTGGTGGCGGCTGACCATGCTTCCTTCTTCCTGCCGGAGACCAGTCTCGGGATCATCCCGGACGCTGGAACCATCCGGTTGCCCCGAATATTGCCGAGGGTTGTCGCTAATGAGGTCCTTTACGGAGGGCGGAGGCTCAACGCGGAAGAAGCGGAGCGTTGGGGGTTGGTCAACCGGGTAGTGTCCGCCGCCGATCTTGCCGATACAGCACGCGATCTGGCTAATCGGATCGCTGCAATGGCACCTTTGGCTGTGGAGGCGGTGATCGCTATTGACCGGACCGTCGGTCGCCTTTCCATCGAGGAAGCCTTCGCCCAACTTCGTTCAGGCGACCTCATCGAGTATGAACGGATGCTCGCTTCTGACGATGCGCAAGAGGGCCCGCGAGCCTTCTCCGAGAAGCGGGATCCTCACTGGGAGGGACGTTGATCCACTGGGGGGAAACGGCAGACTCCTAAGTCGCGCTAGGTTTCGGTGCGACCGACTTCGCCGAACGACCCAGAATCGATGGGCTTGTCGGGTTACCGACCACTGAAATGAAGACTGACAGGGGAAATATGAGCAAGCGCCTGACTACCCCGCTGGTCCGAGACGCCGGTGAGCTACGAGAGGCGACCTGGGAGGAGGCAATCCGCCGGGCCGCCACTGGGTTTCGCTCGGCTGTCGAGACCCACGGCCCGACCTCTTTTGGGATGTTCAGCTGCTCGAAGACCACCAATGAGGTGAACTACGCCGCTCAGCGGTTCGCCCGACGGGTCATCGGCTCGAACAACATCGATAGCTGCAATCGAACTTGACACGCACCTAGCGTCGTCGGTCTGGCGACGGTCTTCGGAGCGGGCGGTGGTACCTCCTCCTATTTGGAGATCGAGGAGGCCGACGTCATCGTCATGTGGGGCTCTAACGCGCGAAACGCGCACCCCATCTTCTTCCACCATGCTTTGCGAGGCGTGGCAAACGGCGCGCTCATGTGGACAATCGATCCCCGCCGGACCGGTACGGCCAAGTTCGCTGACCATTGGTTGGGTCTAAACGTTGGGAGCGACATCGCCCTAGCCCACGGTATAGCTCGTGAGATCATCGCCGCCGGCCTGACTGACGAAGAGTTCATCGAAAACGCCACCTCCGGTTTCGATGAGTTCGTGGCCTTTGTTGAGCCGTGGACTTTGAAGCACACATCAGAAGTCACCGGGATCCCGTCAGGAGCCATCCGCGACCTCTCCCATGCCTATGCCACGGCCGACAAGGCTCAGATCTGCTGGACGCTCGGCATCACCGAGCACCACACCGGCGTTGACAACGTCCAATCGCTCTGCAACCTCGCACTCCTCACCGGCCACGTGGGCAGGTGGGGTTCGGGTCTGGTGCCTCTAAGGGGCCAGAACAACGTGCAGGGCGGTGGCGATATGGGCGCCTTGCCCAACAAACTGACCGGTTTTCAGGACGTAGAGGACGACGAGGCGAGGGCGAAGTTTGAGGCGGTGTGGGGTTGCCCCATCCCACCAACCAACGGCTGGAACCTGACCGAGATGTTCGAAGCTATGGAGCGAGATGAGCTGAAGGCTGTCTACTGCATCGGGGAAAATCCGGTTGACTCCGAAGCCGATGCTAAGCACGCCAGAGCCATGATCGAGCGCCTAGACATTCTGGTTGTCCAGGATGTCTTCATGACCCGGACAGCCGAGGTGGCCGACGTGGTCTTCCCCGCCGCCCTTGGCTGGGCTGAGTCCGACGGCACTGTCACTAACAGTGAACGCCGCGTCCAGCGGATGCGGGCTGCAGTTCCGCCACCCGGTCAGGCGCGGCAAGAGCTGGAGATTATCAACGATCTTGCCGCAGCCATGGGTGACGAGGGTTGGGGTGCCCCCACGCCGGAGGACCTATGGGAGGAGTTGCGGAAAGTGTCGCCGATGCACGGGGGGATGTCCTGGGAGCGCCTTGAGGCGGAGGGTGGCATTCAGTGGCCGTGTCCCAGCGAGGACCATCCGGGTAGCCCGTTTCTCCATGGACGCCTATGGGAGCGGCCAGCAGGGGGTCGACGGGCTCCCTTTTCTTGCGTCGAGAACCGGCCCCCTCTCGATGAGTTGACCGACGAGTTCCCCTTGCGGCTCACCACCGTGCGGGCACTGGACTCATACAACACTGGCGTCCAGACCGAGCACTTTGCTTCTCCCATTCGGACTGGCGAGGCGTTGTCGATCTCAGTGGCTGACGCCGAAGCTCTGGGCGTGGTCGACGGTGAGCGGGTCGCCGTGTCGTCCCGACGGGGGACCATCGAAATGACGGTGGAAGTGGAGGAGTATCTAGCTGTCGGCCTGTGCCATACCACCTTCCACTTCCCGGAGACCACCGACATCAACCAGATCACCAGTGACGCTGTTGACCCGAAGGCCGGTACCGCCGAGTTCAAGGCGGCGGCTGTCAGAGTCGAAAGGTTGGCCGACGGGAAACTGGCGGGCGATCGTGCCTGATCTTTATTTCGGAGCAGGTGACGAGGCCACCGAAGCCGAGAAGGACGCGGTGGCCGAGGCCCTCGCCGACTACGGGCCAGTGGTGGTTCGTGAGACGGAGCGTCTTGTCCACGCCGGTCGGAGCCGGACCCGGGAACGTCGCCACCTCTTACTACCAGCGCTTCACGCTCTGCAGCGGTCGGCCGGGTGGATCAGTCCGGGTGGGCTCGATCATGTGTGCGGCGAGTTGGAGGTGCCGCCGGCCGAGGCTTACGGGGTGGCGACCTTCTACCACTTGTTCACCCACGATCCTCCGGCCGCCGACAATACGGTGCACGTCTGTGACGACGTGGCCTGTCGACTGGTCGGCGCTGTTGCCCTGATTGACGACCTGCGGGTTGAGGGCTACCACGTGAAGGCCAGCCCATGCCTGGGGCAGTGCGAACGTGGGCCGGCGGTGTTGGTTCAGCGGACCGGGCGTCCTGACCTCACCGTAACGGCGGTCGATGACGGACCGGTCACCACCTCGGAGGTGGCCGTGGCCATATCCTCGGAGTCCTCCACGCCGTCGGTCAGTCTCGCCCAGACCGGATCTGGTGACCTCCGACTCCTAACCCGGGTGGGTGTCGTCGATCCAACCAGCCTTGACGATTACCGAGCCCACGGCGGATTCCGGGCTCTTGAGGAAGCTCTGAGAATGGGTGGCGACCGGGTCATCGCAGAGGTGACCGCGTCAGGACTTTCGGGACGTGGTGGCGCCGCATTCCCAACCGGTGTCAAGTGGCGCGGCGTCGCCGACCAAGAAGGCCGACCCCGGCATCTGGTGTGTAATGCCGACGAGTCTGAGCCAGGCACCTTCAAGGATCGAGTGGTCATGGAGGGAGACCCATACTCTCTCGTGGAGGCTATGACCATCGCTGGGACAGCCATAGGAGCCGAACAGGGTTGGCTGTACATCCGGGGGGAATATCCGGTGGCCATGGGCCGCTTGCGGCACGCCATCGACGAGGCGTATGCCGAGGGCCTTCTAGGTGATGACGTGGCCGGGTCGGGTATCCGCTTCGACCTAACGCTGCGTAGCGGAGCGGGTGCGTACATCTGTGGAGAGGAAACAGCGCTGTTCAACTCGCTGGAGGGCTATCGCGGCGAGCCTCGGAATAAGCCACCCTTTCCGACCACTCACGGCCTATTCGGTGAGCCGACGGCCATCAACAACGTAGAGACTCTCGTCAACGTGCCACCTATCGTCCTCATGGGTGGTGAGGCCTATGCGGCCGTGGGGACCAAGCAATCTCCAGGCACCAAACTCTTCTGCCTCAGCGGACGGGTGAAACGCCCCGGCACCTACGAGGTGGAATTCGGAGCCACCCTGCGCGACTTGGTCGACCTTGCAGGTGGTCTGATCGCGGGCAGTGAGGTGCGGGCGGTGATGTTGGGTGGCGCGGCGGGAAGTTTCGTGGGGCCAGAGTCCATGGATTTACCGTTGACGCTTGAGGCCACTCGGGCGGCTGGAGTGTCACTCGGATCTGGGGTAGTAATGGTGTTCGACCAGCACGATGACATGGTTGACACGGTCCGGCGCATTGCCGAGTTCTTTCGCGACGAGTCTTGCGGCCAGTGCGTGCCTTGCCGGGTAGGTACGGTCCGCCAGGAGGAAGTCTTGGTTCGCCTCCGACGCGGAGCCGATATCGAAGACGAGCGAGAACTTTTGGACGATCTGGCTGCCGTCATGCGCGATGCGTCAATCTGTGGCTTGGGCCAGACTGCCTCCGGGGCGATCCGAAGTGCCCTTGACTTAGGCCTTCTTGTAAGCAGCGGTGATTCGCAAGGGGATAGATCTTGACGCACGAGACGGCGGTCAGCATGTCGACAATGGTTGAGATCACCCTCGATGGTGAGTCAGCCCGGGTTCCGGAGGGTTCGACCATCCTGGATGCGTGCCGGCGTAAAGGCATCGACACCCCTACCCTCTGTTGGGCCGAGAATCTGACTCCGGTCAACGTGTGCAGAGTGTGCGTGGTTGAAGTGGAAGGCTCTCGGGTCCTAGTCCCCTCCTGTTCCCGGAATGTTGAGGAGGGGATGGTCGTCGCCACCGATACAGAACGGGTGCGGACCAGCCGACGCATGGTCTATGAACTTCTGGCCTCGTCGGTGGAGATGGACCGGGCGACGCCCGAGGTTCTGGCTTGGATGGACCACTACGGGGCTCGTCCTGATCGGATGGGAGACCGAAGTGAGATCGTCACGCAGGCCCAACCGGTCAAGGTCCAGGATGACCTCTACGTTCGGGACTACGAGCGTTGCATACTTTGCTACAAGTGCGTTGAGGCATGCGGCGACGATGCTCAGCACACCTACGCCATAGCTACGGCCGGTCGAGGCTTCGACGCCCACATCTCGACCGAACACGACGTATCGCTGCCTGACTCAGCCTGCGTCTACTGCGGCAACTGCATTGGGGTATGTCCGACGGGTGCCTTGATGTTCAAAACTGAGCACGACATGCGAGACGCTGGCACCTGGGACGAATCGAAGCAGTCGGTAACCACCACCGTGTGCTCGTTCTGCGGAGTGGGATGCAATCTGGAGTTGCATGTGCAGGACGAGCGGATCGTTAAGGTCACCTCGCCGGCCGACCACTCGGTGACTAACGGCCACCTTTGCATCAAGGGCCGTTTCGGTTGGCAGCATGCCCATGCTTGATGGGTTATGAACTCGACCGAATAGCCCTGCAGGCGTGGGTCGAATGCAGGCGGGTGGGCCTCAGTCGGCCGGCCTGATCAGAACGACAACCCAGCCGCCGATGCCTGCGCCTGGCAGGTGGTCCCCGTGTTCCTGGAAGGTCACCCTCGCGATTCCGTCGGCTTGGATGGCTTCGAGCTCTGTTGTAAAGGTCCCAAGGTCCCAGAAGTGGTCGTTCAAGCCGACGACTACCGCCCCACCGAGCCGAACAACTCGCAGGACCTCACGGAGTACTGGCGGCTCGAGGTGCCCGAAGGAGAACACACCGACTGCTGCTGCGTAGTCGTATGTCCCGTCGCCGACTTGGAGGCCCTCATTTAGGTCCGCTTCAAAGAGTCGTTGGTAGATCCCGGTGGCGATGGCCCTTTCCAGCATGGGTTGTGAGAAGTCACAGCCGTCTTGGTTGGTGAAGCCGGCATCCCGGAGTGCAAGGCCCGAGAGTCCCGTCCCACAACCCACATCCAGCAATCGGCCGCCTGTTCCACCGTCAATACTCTGGGCCACGGCGGCCAGTGCGGCAGCGCAGCGTGCTGGTTGGGCGTACCCGAGGTCTTCATTGACTTCTTCGTCGTAGGTGTCGGCCCACGTTTCATAGTGGGCGAGCGTGTCGGCGCCCGACTTCAGATCGTAGGAGGGGCCGATCAGCCCGAGTTTTTCTCCGCTGTCTTTTTCGGTCATCTAGACGACACTAAGCGCTCGGTCCGGAACTTAAGGCCCCGGTCCTCCTCCCAATAGGAATCAGGGGAATCCAGCGGTCTATGGCCTATCGGGTCGTAACTGTGGAGGGAAAAAGTGCACCAAGGGAAGTGGAGAGATTGTGTGACCTTCATGTGGGGACTTAGCGACCGGTCTGAGGTCCTGCTAGCTTCGAATCGGGTTCGTTCGTACGACTGGACATCCCGCAGGACGACCAGCTAGTAGGGGGATTGCATGTCGGACGCAGAGCCGATCATCGCACTCGAAAACGTATACAAGATCTTTGGCCCCAACCCGAGGGGCCGAGCCTTTGACCTTTGCTCTTCAGGAGTGGGCAAGGACGAGGTACAGCGACAGACCGGCCATGTGGTTGGTATGCGCGACATCTCCTTTGAGGTCCACAAGGGCGAGATCTTCGTGGTCATGGGCCTGTCTGGCTCTGGCAAGTCAACGGCTATCCGTACGGTTAACAAACTCCACGACGTGACCTCCGGCCGGGTCGTGGTGGAGGGGATCAACGTCCAAGATCTGACGGGGACGGCGTTGCAGGCCTTTCGTCGAGAGAAGTTGTCGATGGTGTTCCAGCACTTTGCGTTGTTTCCCCACCGCAATGTGATCGACAACACCGCATACGGCCTAAAGGTGCAGGGCGTTGAAAAGAGAGAGCGCCATGAGGCTGCTATTGAGGCCCTAGCAATGGTCGGCCTGGAGGCCTATGCCTTCAACTCCACTCGCGAACTTTCAGGCGGGATGCAGCAGCGTGTCGGTTTAGCCCGGGCACTTTGCTCGGACCCGGACATCCTCCTAATGGACGAGGCCTTTAGCGCTCTCGATCCGCTGATTCGGCGCCAGATGCAGGACGAATTGATGGCGATCCAGTCCAAGCTCCACAAGACGATTCTGTTCATAACCCACGATCTGAATGAGGCGTTGCGGATAGGAAACAGGGTTTGCATCTTGCGCGACGGCAAAGTCATCCAAATCGGTACGCCGGAGGAGATCCTTACCGAACCAGCTGACGGGTATGTGGCCGAGTTCGTCCAGGACGTCGATCAGGGCCGTGTCATCGAGGTGGAGAAGGTCATGCAGGCTGCCGTGTTCCTCGACACTTCGAAGTCGCTTACCGAGTGTGTGGATTCTCTCGGCGAGCGACGGGGCGGTTTCGTGGTTGACGGTGATGGCCGGCCCATCGGCTTGCTATCCGTTAACGATGCCGCATCTGCGCTGGCCCATGGGACCACCGACCTCGGTTCGGTCCTCAGATCAGACTTCGACACCACCACGCCTCATGCGAGGTTCAACGACAACTATGCGGCTGCTGGTCGGGGCTTACCCATAGCGGTTCTTGACGAGGCTGGCCGCCTCGTCGGCGAACTCGAGCCGCGCGAGATCATGGAGGAGATGGGCCGGGTGGAGGAGTTAGTTGACGGCTTTGAGCGGGAGGTATTCCTGTGAGCGTCGCTACGTGGATCGCAGCCGTCGAGACCGGTGAGTGGACCGGTCGTGTCGAAGGTGTGGGCCTAGCCGACACCAAGGTGCTCGACCAGTTCCAACTTCCGATCGGCTACTGGTTCGATCAGATGGTCGACTGGCTCGACCTCAACGCCCAGTGGTTCTTAGACGCCATCAAATGGCCATTCGACTTCCTATTGGACAACTTGGTCAACGACTTCCTGCTCGACGTGCCTTGGTACCAGGTAGTGATCTTTACCGTCATCCTTGGTTCTCTAGTCCGGACGCCCAAGATTGGCTTGATGGCAGGTGCCGGCCTAGTCATGTGCGGTCTGCTTGGTTCCCTGTATTGGTTGGAAACCATGAGGACCATTGGCATGGTGGTCGTCGCCGTAGGGCTTTGTGCTCTCATCGGAATCCCGCTGGGGGTGTTTTGTGCCCGGGTGGACTCGGCGTGGAATGTGACCCGGCCAGTGCTCGACGCCATGCAGACGGTGCACACCTTCGTCTACATGGTGCCGTTCGTGTTCTTCTTCAGCATCGGCATGGTTCCGGCGACCATGGTGACGATGATCTATGCCCTGCCGCCGCTGGTCCGCATGGTGAATCTGGGAATTCGTCACGTTCCCGAGGACGTGGTTGAAGCAAGCCGTGCCTATGGAGCCACTGAGCTGCGGGTCCTTACCGACGTCCAGTTACCGCTGGCTAAGCCGTCGATTATGGCTGGTCTGAACCAGACGGTGATGTTGGCTATCGCCATGGTCGGCATTGCTGCCATCATGGGTGCATCGGGCCTTGGTCTTCTGGTCTTTCGGGCGGTCCAGAATCTGGACGTCGGTCTCGGAATTTCCTCTGGGCTTGCCCTATGGACCGTTGCTGTGGTTCTGGACCGGCTTTCCCAGCCGGAGGAGGACGGCTCGGGGAACTTGTTGACTCGCATCCGCGAGGCAATGGCACAGCGTCGGGACCCTGAAGAACTCCTCAAGAAGGTCGAGGCTGCCGAAACCGCGGAGCAGAAGGCTCTGAAGGTTGACCATGTTGAGCACGAGGTCGTGGCGGAAGGCCGAGAGAGGCTGGGGATGGCGGTTGTCGGCCTGGGCGGAGTGGTCGCTGTGCTCTCGACGATCATGACGTGGGGTACTGGCGCCGGTCTTTTCTCGAGTCACTCTCGGGAGGTCGACATTGACCTGGCTGGCCAGTCTTTCAACGGCTATCAGGCCTCAGGAGGAAGTTGGTCGGGCATCATCGTCCTATTCCTCGGCTTCTTTGCCGTAATGGCGGCAGGTTCGTGTCTCTTCTGGACCGGCGGCATCGGACGACTTCGGGGTCCGGGGGGGCTGGTGGCCGTCGCTATCGGCGCATTTGCTGCCATCTACGCCTTCCCGATTCTTGGACAATTCGACGGCTACACCACCTTGGCCAACCTGCAGGGCCACGAGGCGCAAGCGGTATGGGCGGTAGCAGTCGAGGTAATCACCATCCCTGCGCTTCTCGGTCTGGTCCTCGGCCTGGCCCGGGTATCAGTGCCGCTGAATTGGTGGACTGTCGGAGCTTGGGCGTTCACTGCAGGGATCCTCGGTCACTACTTCGAGTCTCCGATAGGGGTCGATGGCGAAGTCCTGGCGGTCGTGGTGGCGGTCATTGCTGCCGCAGTTGTGGGTTTGTTGGGTCGGACGACCGTTCTAGACGCAACTCGTACCACATGGAACAACATGGGAGCCGGCCTAGTGGTGGCCCTGCTGGCCATGGCTGTGGCTCCAGTTACCAGTGTGCTGGACGTCAAGGACATCGTGGCGCTGGCCTTTGCCATCCTGGTGCTCCGGATCGTCGGCGTCGGTCTCGCTCGCAACATGGCGCTCGCAACGGCCTTGGTGGCTGGCGTAGCCGCGCGGTGGTTGGTCCTGGGCAGCATCGGCAGTGGCGACTCGGCGATATTTCTCGACACGCAGATACTCACCGTCCTCATTATTGGGGTAGTGATCGCCTCCGTCATCCGATCGGGATCGCGTTGGTTTGGAGCCGATGCCATGGTTGTCGTTTCCTCCTGCATGCTGATGGCGGCAATCACTTACCGGGTGGCTTCGCCGCATCGCGATGTCGAGGGCTACACCCATGGATCGGGTTCGATGCTGGCCATACTGGCCAGCGCCCTGATGCTGTTCGGGGCCGTTCTCGCCTTACAGACTGCGCCCTACTCAGCGTTTCGTCCTCTCCAGCGATTGGTCGGCTGGGGTCGGATGGCCACTGGAGCGATAGCTGTCGTCCTCGTGGTCGTCGGCGGTTACTCCGGTTGGACTTTCGACGAGCGGGTTGCTTCGGAGCTTCCTCCTGAGATCGTTGAAGAGATGGAGCGCCTGCGTGAGGAGGCAGAGGTGAACCCGGCTCTAGCTGCCACAAACACCAGCAAGGTCACCTCGCTGCGCAATAAGTTCCGCCGTCAGGCCAAGGTGATCACCGATGGGTACACGGATCAGGGTGCTGGCCTCGGAAAGTTGGCCATCGTAGTGTCGGTCCTCGGCGCGGTTCTGACTGTGCCTGCCTCCGGACTGCTTGGTCTCGACGAGAACCGAAGATGGAGGTGGAGTGCCGGTGTGGCGGCTGCAGGTGGAGGTCTCGCGCTCATCGGCATCGTTTGGGTGGCCAGTTTGGCTCGGGTCTCAGACCTCAACGTGGTGACCGGTGCCGGAGCGTTCCTAACGATGTTTGCTGGCGCAATCCTCGCCGTGACCTCGAAGAAGATCCTTCTCGAGTTCCGGCGGGACAAGACCTACGACGATCTGGAAGTCACCCCGGTTTGAGTTGGACCTCGACCGGAGCTGACAGGTCGCTATTCCGGTCCATAGAACCCACGTGAACGGTAGGGCCCCATTGGACGTAGCCTGCTTACAGACCCTTAGACCGGACGTTGAGCCGAGGTCTTCGCGCCGAAAACCGCACCCAATACCGGTCTGAACGGAGCCACGTGAACGTCACAACTGAATCGTTCGAGTTGGTTAGCAGCGTCGAATCGGAAGTTTCGAGGCTGATGACCCAGCACCGTGAGCGTCGCCAGCACTGGTACGCCCACGATGTCGTGCCGTGGGAGTTGGGCCGCAGCTTCCGAGACGAGCCGTGGGATGAGTCTCAGGCCACCCTCTCCCCGGAGGTCCGCACAGCCCTTCAATTGAATCTCCTCACTGAGGACAATCTGCCCTATTACCACGCCAAAATTTCTGGGGCGTTCTCAACGGACTCGCCGATGATCGAATGGTCACGCTTGTGGACAGCGGAGGAGGGCCAACACTCGATCGCTATTCGCGACTACCTTTTGGCCTCCCGCAATTGCGACCCGGCTCTCCTTGAGGATGAGCGATTGGAAACTGTTACCAAGGGGTGGTGGTACGACTCTCCGTGTCCAGTTGAGGTCTTCGTCTACACGTCCGTGCAGGAACTGGCGACGAGGATCAGCCACCGCAACGCAGGGGTAAAAGCCGATTGTCCGATAGCTCACGAGGTTATGTCTCGAGTCGCAGCCGACGAGAACCACCACTTCCTCTTCTACAGGGGAGTGACTACGGCCATGTTGTCCGAAGCTCCCGGTTTGGTGCTCGATGCCATCCACCGGGTACTTGCCGACTTCCGGATGCCTGGGACGGGGATTCCAAACTTCAACCGTCGTGCCGTAGCAGTTGCTCGGGCTGGCATCTACAACCTTCGGATACATGCCGAGCAGGTTGTGCGACCAATTCTTCGCCACTGGGGAATCGGAATCCTCCAAGGTCTGGACGCCAAGGCGTCAGAGATCCAAGAGAAGATCATGGCCATACCTGATGCGCTGATCGTCCAAGCTGAGGCCTTTGAGGCCCGCTTGGCTCGGCGTGGCCCAGCGACGTTGAGGGCTTGAGGCTGACCGCGGACTCTCTTATGCCTCCCGGTGTGGAGGATTTCGTGTCGAGCTCAGTGGCTGAGAGGATCCCCGGATACGGCACCTCTAATTCGGTTTCGCAGGTCTGCCAGATTTCGTTGGACGCCCGGAGCCTTTTGTGCCAAGGCTCCGAGATCGGTGGCAGCTCGAATAGCGGTCCGAGCACCCATTGCCTCCATCGCCCGGTAAACCCAGCGCTTATTGAGCTGCAGCAACTCGGTTGGGACCTCGGTCATACGTTCGGCGATGGCCAGAACGGCATCGTCGAGATGGTCTGCTGGGAAGGCACGGTTGGCGAAGCCAGCGCGAACAGCTTCATTCGCAGTCACGGACGCGCCGGTTAGGGCCATCTCCATTGCATTTCGTAAGCCAACCAGCCACGGGTGTACCGCGAAGTCCGGTGTCCCGGCTACCCGGAGGACCGGATGCGAGATTGTGGCGTCGTCGGCCAGATAGACGAGATCGCAGGCCGCTGCCAGTTCCGATCCACCTGCCATGGCGTAGCCGTGAACCTGGGCGATGACTGGTTTGGCTAGATCCCAAAGGGATAACCAACCTTCGGTCACTTGACGGGACCAGGACCCGTCACCACTCGGTGTGTAGGTGGGCCGATCGGCGGACAGGTCAGATCCAAGGTCGTAGCCCGATGAGAAACACGGACCGGCGCCTCGGAGGATCGTTACGTGGACCCCGTCATCCATGTCGGATTGTCGCAAGGCTTCGAACACGGCTGAGCGCAGAGAGTTGTCCAGAGCGTTGCGCTTATCGGGGCGGTTGAGGGTGAGTCGACGAATGCCGGGCCGGGGGTCGTCGACTAGGAGATTCGGTGTGGAGGAGTTAGTCGAAGGCACTCCCGGATCGTACGTGGCGTCCAGGGCAGTGGGAGCATGCGGAGATGCTTGGCCAGGACCCCGCACTCGATCCGGGTCCGGTCATGGACCGAATCTCGAACTTTCGGGGAATCGGTGGACTTGCGACTACCGATGGCCGTACGACTGCGAGTGGCCTGCTCTGGCGTTCTGGACACCTGGCTCGGGCTACTGACGACGACTTGGCCCGCTTGCACGCGTTGGCCGTCCGCACCGTGGTCGATCTGCGAACCGATGACGACATTGCTGCAGACGGTCCGGACCTCTTGCCTGATGAGGTTGTATGTCGGCCCATTCCGATTCCTGACGAGGCCGGGGTAGGAGCTGACATCCGGGCCAAGATCCTCCGGGGCGACCTAGGCGAGATGCGCTCGGTGTGGTCGAATGGCCGGTCGATGGAGATTGCGGTTCAGGGCGCGGTCAAGATGGCCACCAACCCCAGTCAGGTGGCCGCCTTCTCCGAGGTTTTCTCTGTAATCGGGGAGTCTGACAACTGGCCATTGGTCTGGCACTGTTCTGCTGGCAAGGACCGGGCTGGTTGGGTTGGTACCGCCCTGCTATTACTGCTTGGCGTGGGCCGAGACGCCGTGGTGGCCCATTACTTGACAAGCAACCGCCGGACTGATGAGCGGATCGCTGGCCTTGTGGCCTCCGGACGCACTGACTCCAGCGTGGTCGACCTCATAAGGCCGTTTGTCGAGGTATCACCGGAGGCTGTCCGAGCCCAGATGGAGGCCGTTGATGGTCACTGGGGTGGTGCCGAGGCAATGTTCCGGGACGGCTTCGGATTCGACGACCGTCGGATATCTGAACTGCGGTGTCGGCTCTTGGATTGATGGGCTCGGTCGGACCTCACCGGGACCGCGGGAGGCCCAAGTGCCGTTCGGCGACGTTGTTGCGATTGATTTCAGTGGTTCCCCCGTAGATGGTGGTGACCGGCGAGTGACGGCCGTCGTAGTCGATCCATCCGTCGGCCGCTGCACCGTCCGTGCCAAACGACAGCAGGCCTTCGGCGCCCGCCATCTGCTGAAACCAACGCACGGTTTGTTGGTATCGCTCGGTGGCGTACAACTTGGCCATCGAGCCCTCTAGGCCAGGTAGGCCACCGGTGGCGGCGATCCAGGCCGCCCGCAGGGTCAGCAGTTGTGACACCTGATTGGCAATAGCGGTACGGGCAGTTCGCTCGAGCATCAGGGGGTCGTTGAGCATGGTTCCGCCGTCCGGGGCCGGAGTCTTGGCAGCCCAGGATCGCACGTGGCGCAGTAGGGGCACCGCTGGGTTGGTTCCTCCCATGACGCCCCGTTCGAAGGCCAGCGCTATTCCCATGACCGCCCAGCCATCGTCTACCTCGCCGAGCCGGCATCCATCATCCACCCGGACGCCGTCGTAGAAGGTGGCGTTGGTCCGTTCCGAGGCCATGGTGGGTACTGGTTGGATCTCGATGCCTGGCGTATCCATGGGTACCAGAAACATGGTCAGTCCCTTGTGTTTGGGCACATCAGGGTTAGTGCGGGTCAGCAGGATCACCCATTCGGCCTCATGCGCCATGGTCGTCCACATCTTCTGGCCGTCGATAATCCACTCGTCGCCGTCGCGCACCGCCCTCGTAGTGATAGCGGCTAGGTCGGAGCCGTAATCCGGTTCGCTGTAACCGAGACAGCAACTGGACCGGCCGCTAAGCAACTGGGGGAGCACCGTGTCACGGTGGAGGTCGGTTCCCACAGCGTTGACCACACCGGCCACCAGCATTGTGACGGCAAGACCGTCATAGGGGGCGCCAGCCTTCTCCAACTCATTAAAGAGTATGTAGAGCTCAATCGGGTCGCGGTCGCCGTAGCCAGGCACTGCGCCTGCAAGCAGACCTGCCTCGGCCAAGGCCACGTTGAAGTCTTTGTCGTCGAATGTTCCAGTGGAGTGCATCCGTTCGACGACTTCTGTGGTGAGATGCTCGGCTAGGAAGTTCCGCACCTCGTCGCGGAAGAACTCGGCCCGATCACCCAGGGAGAAGTCCATCAGGTGGCTCCCGCTTCTGAGGCATAAACGAATGGCGTCGGGAACATGCTGGCCAGTCGACGACACTCGCGGGCCGGGTCACCCAGCACGTAGGCCAAAGCTCGAGCGCGGCGGTAGTACAGCTGGATGTCGTATTCCTCGCTGAACCCATAGCCACCGTGCACGTGGAGGCTCCGATCGGTGGCGGTCGTGGCCGCTTCGCCAGCCGCCACCAGAGCCATGGCGGCCAGTGCTACAAAGTCGGTCACGTCGTTTGAGTCGACGTCCAGTACGCCGGGCTCTCCCGCAAGTCCGTCGACTGTGGCTCGGTCACCAGCCCACGCCGCCTTCGAAGTCAGCAGGCCGGCACCGTCGACCAGACCGGGGAGGTCGGCCAGTTGGTGCTGGACCGCCTGAAAGCTGCCTATCGGGCGGCCAAACTGCTTCCGCTCCATGACGTAGGCCACGCCGAGGTCGACGGCAGACCGCGCAATTCCGACGAGGGTGGCTGCGGTGAGGGTGCGCCACTCGTCGACGGCCCGGGCGTGCTTGGCCAACGCGTCGGGTCCACTGGCTACGACCTCGGCGCCGGTCAAGTCACGGTGAGCCAGCGGCAGGCAACCGTGGTTGGCTAAGTGCCCGGCCGATGGGTTGTCGACGGGTCGGTCAAGGACGAGACGGTCGCCATCAATGGCCACGACCCGGTGGGCGGCGGCGCCACTGGGCACAGTTCGGGCGATCCCGTCGATTGCCGGACAGAGGGCGAGGCCCACGATGGTTGTTCCGGCCAGCATGCCATCGTCGCATGCGTTGACGGTTTCCAGGAGTCGGGTGGTCACGGCATGGTCGACGAACGGTAAGGGGGCGATGAAGGCACCGGCTTCGGTGGCTACCACGGTGAGGTCGGCTAGCGAAGCTCCGCCTCCACCAGCGGCTTCTGAGGCACCCATGCTCGGCGCACCAGTCTCCAAGAGGCGTTCCCAAGCTGCAGCGTCCATGCCGACTGGTTCGGCCGCCCGCGCGCGTATGGGGCCCGTCTCGCCCTCGAAGAATGCTGCGAAGACTTCGCGGATTGTTTCCTGATCCTTCGTCAGATTCAGGTCCACCGCCGGACCCTACCGACAAGCGACTCGACCGCACCGCTTGGCCGGAGGTCACTCTTGCCGGAGGAGGTTCGGTGTCGGCTGTCCGCATAGCGTCGGGCCGTATGTCAGAGAACACGGAACCGAAGCAGCACGAGGGAGCCGAGGGCCTGCACGTGGATCGGGACGGGGGCGTGGTCACCGTCACCATCAACCGGCCCGAGGTCATGAACGCGATGACGGGACAAATGTTTGCTGAGTTTGGGCGGATCTTTCGGGACCTGAACGCAGACGAGACCGTCAGGTGCGTAGTCGTTACAGGGGCAGGAGGGCACTTCTGCTCAGGCGCCGACGTAGGTGGCCAGTCGAGGCGGGTCACGGGTGTCGACGACTCGGTACCGGCCCTGCGGAACCTCCGGATGATCAAGGCGTCGGCACAGGCCCTGCACGAGTGCCAGCACCCGGTTGTGGCCAAGGTGCGCGGCGTGGCGGTCGGAGCCGGGCTGAACCTAGCTCTGGGTTGCGATCTCGTATACGCCTCGGACGACGCCCGCTTCTCGGAGATTTTCGCTCGGCGGGGGATCAGTCTCGACTTTGGTGGCTCGTGGGTGTTCCCCCGCCGCGTCGGCCTCCATCGGGCCAAAGAACTGACCTTGTTGGCCGAGGTCGTCGACGCCAATGAAGCTGACCGCATCGGGTTGGTCAACCGCGTCCTGCCCGATGACGAATTGGACGCCTACGTGGACGATGTCGCGGTCCGCATCGCCGCCGGGCCTCCACTTGCTCTTTCGATGAGCAAGGCACTGCTTAACCACGGGGTGGAGACGTCGATGTCACAGGCCCTCGAGGCCGAGGCTGCGGCTCAGGCGGCCAACTTCGGATCAGCAGACACCCAAGAAGCTGGCCGGGCCTGGATCGAAAAGCGCCAGCCCGAGTTCCGCGGTCGCTAGACGCCGAGTTCCCGCCGTTCAGGAAGCGGCGGGGTGGACGGCCTGGGTCTGAGTGGTCAGGGCGGCCAGCTTGCCGTCATCGCGGGTCATCTGAGTCTGGACAACGATGGTGGTGCGTCCGACGTGGGCGGGGGTGGACACGATGGTGGCCGTACCGCTGGTGATGGGCCGCAGGAAGTTTGTCTTGGACTCGATGGTCGATGTGCCGGCGTTCTCGGGGATGTTCTGCGAGGCGCAAAGGGCCCCAACCGAGTCGGCCACCGCCATCACGTAACCCCCGTGTAGGCCACCGAATAAGGTGGTTCGCTCTTCGGCCCACTCCACGGTGGCCTCCACCCGCTCAGGCGAAGCGCTGACCACGGTCAGGTCCAGCACGTCACAGAACGGCATGATTCGACGCAGGTGAGCCGTTAGATCTTCAGCCACCGGCAGCTTCCCCGATCGGTTCGAATCGGTCCAGGTCCAAGGTCCACGGGGTGAGGTTCTCATACCCATCGGCGGTGATCAGCACCTGGTTCTCCAGCTTGGCGCCCTCGCCGCCCAACCGGGCGCCTACGTACGCCTCGACGGTCAACACCATTCCCGGCTCCAGTACACCGTCGTAGCCGGATGCTTCCCACGCGTTTGGAAATGGGATGCTCGGGTACTCGTCGCACTGGCCCACACCATGGAACAGCACGGAGTAGTGCCGGTAATCCTCCACCGGCGGAGTCCAGGCCGAATGGCAGAGCTCCCGAAAGGTCCGACCTGGAGTCAACAACTCTATGTTGCGAGACACCTGCTCGACTGCCAGAGCGTGGGCGTGACGGCCTCCAGCTGACGTTTTGGCATCCCCACACGTCCATGTCCGCGAGATGTCGGTCATCATCCCATAGGCACCCACCAGATCAGTGTCGAAGGCCACCAAGTCGCCGTCCTTGATGACGTTGCTGCTGCACTCTTGGAACCACGGGTTCGTGCGAGGACCTGCGGACAACAGGCGGCACTCCATCCACTCCCCGTGGCGGGCCAGCATCTCGGCCCACAGCACCCCCCAGAGCTGGTTCTCGGACATGCCGGGTCTCATGGCTTCGAACATCTTGAGACAGGAGGTAAGCGTGCCAGCCACCGAGCAGCGCATGGCGGCCAACTCGTCGGGGCCCTTCACCTTGCGAGCCTCTTCCATGATCCGCGTTCCTTCCACCAGAGCGAGGCCCTGGTCTTGCAGCGAGGTGATGCCCAGCGTGGTAGATGCGTCCACGGCTAGGCGACAAGTGTGACCACCGTGGTTGCGGGCTAGGTCGGCAAGTTCTGCGGCGTAGGTCTTGGCCTGCTCCCCGGCCCGGTCGCCAGCGAGGAAGTAGGTAAAGCCGGTGGCTGTGCGGACCTCGTTTACGTAAGGGTTGTGGGCCGACAGGAATTCGCAGTTGGGGTAGTCGAAGAGGACGAGTTGTCCATCGGCTCCCACGAAAGCGAAACGGGCCTGGTTATGCAGGTGCCACACCTGCATGTTGGGTGCATAGGTCGCATACATGACGTTCATGGGATCGAAGAGGAGGATGCCGTCCACGTCGGCCAGGGTCAACTGCTGGACGATGCGGTCTAACCGGTAGCGCATGAGAGCTATCTCGTCGGGCAGAGTTAGGCCTGCGGCGGCCCACTCGGACAGAGCGGGCTCGCCGGGGCCCATCGCCATGCGGTGACCGACGGTGGCTGCCCGGCGGACCAGGGGGTCATCCGGGAGCGCACGGTCCATGGTCTCAGCCTCGCATCCGGGCGCCTGCCGGGTCGAACAGCGGCTCGTCGACACGGATAGCTGCCCGCCGCACCCCCAGCACCTCTAACTCGAAGCCGGTAGTCGATGTCGCCGGGTTGCCCAGATCGGCGGGCACGTAGCCAAGGGCGCAGGAGGCCTGCGACCAGTGGGCGTAGCCTCCGGAGGTGGCCCAGCCCACCACTTGGCCATCGTGCCAGATCGGTTCGTCACCCAGGACTTCGGTGCCGGCTTCCCGGCCACCTGGGACGCCGGCATCATCGAGCACGAACATACAGAGGCGGCGTGGTGGTCCAGCGGCCTGCTCGGCGACCACGGATTCCCGTCCCACGAAGTCACGGTCCGACCCGTCCGCCCTGGTGAGCGCCACGAAGCGGTTCAGGCCGGCCTCACCTGGGGTGTAGATGGGCCGATACTCCGTGGCCCAGGCGCCAAAGGACTTGTCGAAGCGCATCGAATCCAATGCCCGGCCACCGAATAGCCGGAGTCCATGAGGTCGGCCGGCTTCTACAAGAAGATCGAACAGGCGCTGTTGGAGAGACGACGGGACCCAGAACTCGTAGCCCAGATCTCCGGTAAAGGTGATACGACCCACCAGTGTGGAAACCATGCCTAAATCCATCTGCCGTATGTCCCGGAACTGGAGGGCCTCGGACGATACGTCAGTATCGGCCAGTGTGGCTAGAACTTCGCGGGAGGCTGGGCCGGCGATGGATAGGCCAGTGAGATCGTGACCCACAGGACGGTAGTCCACGGGTCCAGGGAGGGCGTCAGTCCGGCGGGCCTCTTCTAGTTGGGCTCGGAACCAGCGCTCGTGATAGCCCTCAGCCACCCCTGATCCCAGGACTAGAAGACTCTCGGCGCTTTCGGACGGGTCGGCCAGTGCGGCCACCGTGAAATCCCCGATTAGGTGGCCTGCGTCGTCAAGCATGGGAGCCAACGCCATGCGCCCCGGCTCTGGGATCCGGTTGGCTAGCACGCGGTCGAGAAAGTCCCGCGCTCCTGATCCGGTGAACCTGTGTTTAGCGAACCCGGTGGTCTCGATTAGGCCCACGCCATCGCGCACGGCACGGACCTCTTCGGCCACGACTTCGAATGCGTTGGAGCGGTGGAAGGTAACGTTTTCGATCGGCTCGGCTCCCGGCCGCTGGAACCACAGCGGGACTTCCAGCCCGTACGCGGACCCCCACACGGCGTTGGCCTCAGTGAGGCGTCCGTGGACGGGGCTCGTGTGCAGGGGCCGGCCTGCCGGGAGTTCCTCGTTTGGGAACGAGATGGAGAACCGGCGGCTGTAGTTCTCCATGACCTTGACCTTCGTATAGCTAGGTGTGGTCCAGTCGCCGAACCGAGCCACGTCCATGCCCCACACGTCGAAGCCAGGATCACCGGTGGTCATCCAGTTGGCCATGGCCAGGCCCACGCCACCCCCCTGGCTGAGACCGGCCATGACCCCGCAGGCAACCCAGTGGCCCCGCTGGCCGCGGATTGGGCCGATTAGGGGATTGCCGTCTGGGGCAAAAGTGAACGGGCCGTTGACCACGTGTCGGATGCCGGCTTCGGCATAGATGGGGAAGTGTTCGAAGCCGACGGCCAACGACGGGGCGATGCGCTCCAGGTCAGGGGTCAGGAGCTGTGCGCCGAAGTCCCAGGGGGTCTCGTGGACTGACCAAGGCACACAGGCCTGCTCGTAGGTGCCAAGTAGCAGGCCACCGCCCTCGGCTCGGGTGTATATCTCACCACCGAAGTCGATAGCCCCGATGCCATGGCCCCCCGTGGCCTCTAGCCAAGGTCGGATTTCGGGTAGCTCCTCTGTGACCAGGTACATGTGTTCCATGGCCAGAATGGGCAGTTCCAGGTTGCACATACGCCCCACCTCGCGGGCCCAGAGGCCGCCACAGTTCACGAAGTGTTCGCAGGTGATGGTGCCGTGGTCGGTGACTATGTCCCACAGGCCGTCGGGTCGGCACACAATGTCGTGGGCCCAGGTATTGCGGAGCACCTGGGCTCCGGCCTTGCGTGCTGCCGCCGCGTAGGCGTTGGTGACGCCCGACGGGTCGACGTGACCACCCACCGGGTCCCAAAGGGCGCCCACAAAATGCTTCTCGATGAGGAAGGGGATCTTCTCAGCGGCCTCGGCTACCGAGATCAACTCGGTCTGCATGCCCAAGTACCGGCCGCGGGCATGAGCCATGCGCAACCAGTCCAGGCGGTCCTCGCTATCAGCCAGCATGACCTCACCGGTCAAGTGGAGGCCGCATGACACCCCGGACTCGCGCTCAAGGTCCTCGTAGAGCTGGACGGTGTAGCGCTGGAGTGCGGCCACATTGGGGTCCCCGTTGATGGTGTGCATGCCGCCAGCGGCGTGCCATGTGGATCCAGCAGTCAGTTCGCGGCGCTCCAGAAGGATGAGATCTGTCCAACCAGCTTTCGTGAGGTGGTAGAGCACGCTGGCTCCTACAACGCCACCACCGATGACGACGACCTGTGCGTTCTCAGGGAGGTTGGACATATCTAAGGTGCCTCCGGTCTAGTAGTCCGTCTCGACGCCGCCCTCGGCGACTCGGCGGGTCAAGAACTCGTCCAGGGCGGCTCGCCGATCGACGGCCATGGGTGGTTCGACATGTGCATCGATCAGTGTGCGTGCTAGGGCTTCGGCTCGCTGGTGCGATTCGACACGGCCTCCCTCCACCCAGGTCTCAAAGTTGGCCCATGACGAGACCATCGGCTGGAAGTGCTCGGTTGTGTAGCGGTCCTGCGTGTGTTGGGTGCCGAAGAAGTGACCGGCTGGGCCGACCTCGGCGATGGCCTCGACGGCGAGGGCGGCGTCGTCGATGGCAATCGGTTGCAGCATCGCCGTAACCATGTTGAGCAGGTCGGCGTCGATCACCATCTTTTCGAAGGAGGTAAGCAGTCCGCCTTCTAGCCATCCGGTTCCGTGCAGCAAAAGGTTCACGCCACCCATTACCGCGCCCCAAACGGCAATGGCGCTCTCGGTGGCGGACTGGGAATCCACGCTGTTCGACGCGTTCACGTTCGACGATCGATACGGAACCCGGTAGCGGCGGGCCAGTTGCCCACCGACTAGGCAAGCCTTCCAGTATTCGGGGGTCCCGAAGGCTGGCGCGCCGGAGCGCATGTCGACGTTGGAAGTGAAGCCGCCGTAGATGACCGGTGAACCAGGCCGGACTAACTGGGTGTAGGCGATGCCGGCTAGGGCTTCAGCGTTCTGCAGGACGAGAGCACCAGCGACCGTCACTGGAGCCATGGCACCAGCCAGTGTGAACGGAGTGATGACGATGCACTGGTTGCGGGCTGACATTTCCTGGATGCCGTGCAGCATCACCGTGTCGTATCGCAGCGGGGTACTGGCGTTGATAACCGAGTAGAGCGAAGGCTCCGTGCCGAAGGTGGCCTCGTCGACGCCGCGGGCGATGCGGGTCATCTCAATAGCGTCCAGATTGCGTTGGCGGCTGAGGCTGTAGACAAACGGCACCTTGTCCGAGAGCGTCAGCATGTCGTGGGTGGCGTGCAGGTGTCGGACCGATGGGTGGAGGTCCATGGGTTCCACTGGGTAGCCGGCCACGGTGTGGACGGCGTTGAGTACCTGCCCCAACTTCAGTAGGTCGCGGTAGTCGGCGCGGTTGCCGTCACGGCGATCTCGGCCTAGACCGGTTACGAACGGTGGGCTGGCGACGCTGGTGTAGGTAATTACGTCTCCACCAATGTGGAGGTTTCGCTCGGGGTTCGGGGCGTGCAGGGTGAACTCGGCTGGCGCCTGCGCTACCAACGAAAGAATCAATTCGGGGTCAAAGTGGACTCGGTTACCGTCAACGCTGCAGCCGGCTTCGGCCAACTGGCGTTGAGCCGTCTCGTCGAGGAAGTCGATGCCGGTTTCCGATAAGACCTTCAGTGAGGCGAGGTGGATGGCTTCCAACTCATCGTCGGAGACGGCTCGAATTGGCTCAAATCGGAGGCGTGGCTGCTGCCAGGGCTGTTGCTCGGCGACGACATCGCGCACCTTGGCACGGCCGCTGCGTCGGCCCCGACGCGCCGCAGTCATCGGGGGTTCTTCCACCAGGGCTCATCGCCTGATTCCAGGCTCTCGGAGATGCGCATCGGGTGGTTGTCCGGCATCAGGTGTAACTCGTCCTCCTTGTACGGATGGGAGCGAGCCACCTCCTCGTCGAGTACTACACCTAGACCGGGTTCGGATGACGGAATCACCATGCCGTCTTCCCACCGGATAGGGGATTGGAGAAGGTCCGCGTGGAAGCCATCCCATCGATCAATTGACTCGAGTATCAGGAAGTTGGGGCTACATGCCGATAGGGCGATGTTGGCTGCTGCTACGACTGGCCCGCAGTAGCAGTGGGGGGCCAGAACGGCCTGATGAACTTCGCCTACCGAGGCGATTTTCTTGCCCTGAAGGATCCCGCCACTGCGGCCAAGGTCGGGTTGCAGGATTGAGGCCGCTCCTGCTCGGAGTACCGCTGCGAACTCTGACACGGTGGTCAGACGCTCGCCGGTAGCTATCGGGATAGTGGTGCCGGCGGCGACCCGGGCCATACCTTCTAGGTCGTCGGGGGGGACTGGCTCCTCAAACCAGAGTGGATCGTACTTCTCCAGTCTGCGGGCCAGACGAAGCGCACCCGAAGGCGTGAACTGGCCGTGGGTGCCGAACAGCAGGTCTGCTCGGTTGCCAACGGCCTCGCGAATGGTTCGGGTGTAGCGCTCAGACAAGTCGAGGCGTTCCAGCGATGGCTGGCGTCCGTCGTACACCGTGTAGGGACCGGCCGGATCGAATTTGACGGCGGTGAAGCCCATCTCGACGGCGCGAACAGCGGCCTCGGCGGCCAGATCGGGATCGGTGTAGAGGTTGGGGCCTGCCAGAGGGTCGTAGGCGTCACCGTCGGTGGGGTACAGATAGGTGTAGGACCGCAAACCCTCGTGGACCCGACCTCCCAACAGGTCATAGACGGGGCGTCCGGTGGCCTTGCCGACTATGTCCCAGCAGGCCATTTCTAGAGCGCCTATCACCCCACAGAGGGTCGGGTCGGGGCGAAGGGCGTAACCGCTTCCGTAGGCCCGCCGCCAGAACGGTTCGATGTCGAACGGCCGGTGGCCGATCAGGTGGCGTTCTGCCTGATCAACGAGCATGTCGGCTACTAGGTGTGGTCCGACGGTGGCCACGTAGGCCTCGCCAATTCCCTCAATCCCGTCATTGGTAGCCAACTTGACGAAGATGAAGTAGCGACCGCCATGGCGCGGCGGGGGATTACCCACGACGAAGGTTTCAACTGTTTCGATCAGCATGTTGAAGCAGCCTTTTTGGAAATGGTCTTGGAGCCTTGGAAAGTTTCTTCGGCTTCGTTGGGCAGCACCACGGTTCGCAGGACCTCGCCCCGCCACACCTCGTCGAAGGCCTCGGCGATGTTGTCTAGCGAATGGACGCTCGACACCATGCCTTGGAGGTCGAGTCGACCGGCCCGGTGGTGGTCGATGAGGGATGGGATGTCTTCAGCTACCCGGGTGGTCCCCATCTTGGAACCGAGGATCGACTTGTTTGCGGCGGCCAGCCAACTGGGAGCAACTTCGATTTTCACGTCGTCGCCAGCCATGCCCACGATGACCAAGTTGCCCATGGGGGCCAGCAGGTCGATTGCGCCGTCGAGGGCCGCCGGCGCGCCGGTGGTGACCAGCAGATGGTCGGCGAGGTATCCACCAGTTGCCCGCGTGATGACTGTCGCAATATCGTCGCGCGCGGGATCGACGACATGTGTGGCCCCGAAACCAAGAGCAGCGACACGCTTTTCAGGTATCGGGTCAACAGCCAAGATTGGATCGGCGCCGGCGATCCGAGCTGCTTGCAGTGCGCCGGATCCCACGCCGCCACAGCCGACGACCACCACGGCGTCGCCAGCAGCCACCTGAGCGGTGTTGGCTACTGCTCCATATCCGGTCAGGACACCACATCCCAGCAGAGATGCGGCCACTGGGTCGACGTCGTCGGGGAGTTTGACTACCTGCGAGCGGTGTACGACGACCTGCTCGGCGAAGGCTCCCACGTTCAGGCCCTGGATGATGCGGTTCCCAGCAGTATCAGCAAGGGGGCTGCGTCTGTTCAGGCTGATCTCCCCAGTGCAGGCTACGTCATGGCCGCGCCGGCAGGCTCGACAGATGCCGCAGCTGCGGATCAGGGTGATGACCACGGGATCGCCGACGGCTAGGTCCGAGCCATTTCCTCCATATTCGTTGCCACTTTCTCCTAATTCGACAACGTAGCCAGTTGCCTCGTGGCCGAGGACGAGGGGAAAGTCCGTAGCCCACGTACCGTCGAGGTAGCTGAGGTCGGAATGGCAGACGGCGCAGGCAGTTATTTCGACGCGAACCTCGTTGGGGTTAGGAGCGTTGAGTTGGAGATCCTCGATGCTCGGCGGGACGCCCACTCCGTGGCTTACCGCAGCGCGGATGGTGACCCCTCGGCCCGCTGGCACGGCGCGAAAACTACACCTGACACCGGCTGTCCGGACAATCGCTTACTCAAGAAGAAGTTCGGCGGTTCTCCGGAGCTGCTCAGCAGAACGGGGCGCCACGTTGAGCATTGTTACCGGGCTGTCTTCAAAGGCGGCCAGGCGGTCGCGTATGCGCGCTGCTGTGCCGACGAGAGAGATCTCATCGGCGAACTCGTCGGGAACCGCGGCAATGGCTTCGTCCCGCCGACCCTCCAGGAAGAGCTCCTGGACGTGCAACGCCTCCTCCTCAAAGCCCATTCGAGCCATCAGTTTTGTGTGGTAGTTCTGGCCCTTGGCGCCCATGCCCCCTACGTAAAAGCCCAAGGAGGCCTTGATTGGAGCAAGGGCTGAGGTGAGGGTGTCCGACCCGTCGTCGTCGGTCTCGGTGATGGCGATATTGAGGGCGACCTCGAAGTGGTTGGGGGCGTGGACCAACTGGTTGGCGTACACCTCTTGACGGTATGGCGAGTAGTAGAGCGGTAGCCAGCCGTCGGCGATCTCGGCCGTCTGGGCTACGTTCCTCGGCCCCTCAGCGCCGATAAAGATGGGAAGTTCAGTTCGCAGTGGATGAACCATAACCTTGAGTGGCTTGCCTAGGCCGTTGGATCCCGCGCCGGTATAAGGGTGTTGGTAAAACTCGCCATCGAACGACAGGTGCTCTTCGCGACGGAAGGTTCGTCTGAGTACCTCGACGTACTCACGGGTGCGGGCCAGTGGTCGGTTAGAGGGGCGGCCGTACCATCCTTCGACGACTTGCGGGCCGGACACGCCGAGCCCCAGAATCAGGCGACCATTTGATAGGTGGTCAAGGGTGACCGCATGCATGGCGGTTGCAGTAGGTGTGCGGGCCGCCATCTGGACGATGCCAGTTCCGAGGCGGATATTCGAGGTTTGGGCGGCTAGCCAGGCAAGCGGTGTGAAGGCGTCGCTTCCCCAAGATTCGGCGGTCCAGACGGTGCTATATCCGAGGCGTTCTGCTTCCTGGACGCCTTTGGCGAGGTCGGTGGGGGGCTGGGCCCCCCAGTAGCCGAGACTGAGGCCGAGTTCCATGGGTGGATCGTTTCAGCGCTAGATAGCGGGTGCCAAATGCGCAGAGCGGTTCCCGCTGCCAGAAAAATTTCTGTGGGATTGACTTCTGGGTCCTAGTCTCCGGGCCGTGCCGATTCCGACCGTAGAGAACTTTCCTCGGCAGCCCGCCCGGACCAGACGCTTTACCTGTGGGGCGCCGCGAGATGTGCGGGTGTCAAAGACCGGTGCCCGGGTCCTCTTCCTACGCTCGGCGGGCGGAGATGATCCGGTGCACGCTCTGTGGTGTCTGGACGTGACGTCGGGTTCCGAACAAATAATCGCTGACCCTTGCGATCCTGCTCTCGCAGGCGAGGGCGGTGGAGAGGTTCCGTTTGAAGAGATGGCCCGCCGGGAACGTGCCCGCGAGTCTGGGTCGGGAATCGTTTCCTATGACGCGTTGGCGGACTTGTCCCGAGTCTGTTTCGTCCTTGACGGCCGGGTGTATCTCGCCGAGGTGCCGGGGTCGGACCGGTCGTCCGAAGAAGTGGTTTCCAACCGAGGGGCCCGTGTGGTGGAACTTCCGTCAACTGGCAACGCCTTTGATCCTCGCCTTAGCCCTGATGGGGCATCGGTGGCCTATATATCGGGGTCAACCTTGCGGATCACCGGGGCGGGCGGTGATCGCCGGGTCATTGGCGGGGCCTCAACCACCGTGTCTTGGGGATCGGCCGAGTTCTTGGCTGCCGAGGAGATGGGTCGGAGTCGCGGTCATTGGTGGTCACCGGACAGTGCACGCTTGCTGGCCACGCGGGTAGACGTCGCAGCGGTCGCCGATTGGTGGATTTCCTCACCTGTGGACCCGGCTCTTCCGCCTCGGGCCATCAGCTATCCAGCGGCCGGGACAGCCAACGCCGAGGTGGGTCTGTTTCTTGTCGATCCTCTGGTTGACGAACCTGGCGCCGCGACGATTGCCGTGGACTGGAGTTGTGACGGTGAGTTCGAGTACTTGGCTCGTGTGGTCTGGATGGATGATTCCTCGAGCGACGGTTCATCGTGGCCACTGTTGGCCGTCCAGACACGCGACCAACGGACCCTTGTGGTCCTTGAGGTTGATCCGACAGACGGTTCAACCACCGAGCTCCATCGGATCACCGATCCCGATTGGGTGGACCTCGTCCCCGGGACGCCCTGTCGCTGGGAAGGTGGACTGGTGACGGTTGAGGTCCATGGTGAAACCTCCCGCCTTTGTTGTGACGGAGTACCGGTTTCACCACCCGGCCTTGAGATCCGGTCGGTGGTCGGTGTCGACGGTGGACCGGAGGCCGATGCGATCTTGGTGCGGGCCTCATCGGATCCTTTGGATGTCGACGTTTTACGTATCACCCGTGAAGGTGGAGTGGAAAACCTCACAGAGGGACAGGGCGTCCACGGAGCGGCGGTTGGCGGAGGCATTGTCGTGGTGTCAGCGACCGACCTAGATGGTTCGTCGAACATCGTTCTTCCAACTGGCCACGTGCTTGTCGATCACGCCGCCGAACCGGTGGTTCGGCCCCGCCCTGAGTTCCGCGTGCTGACTAAGAGTGCGCTCCGCTCGGCTGTGCTGCTACCTGCAGACCACGATGGCTCTCCTCTACCCGTCCTGGTTGATCCGTACGGGGGTCCACACGCCCAGCGAGTGCAGAGAGCCCGGGGACAGTTCTTGACCTCACAGTGGTTTGCCGACCACGGTTTCGCTGTAGTGGTTGTCGACGGCAGGGGCACTCCGGGTCGTGGGCCGGCATGGGAACGTGCGGTCAAGGGTGATCTAGCTGGTCCAGTTCTGGAGGATCAGGTCGAAGCCCTCTGGGAACTAGCCGCTATTGATCCCAGGTTGGACCTTTCTCGGGTGGCTATCCGAGGCTGGTCGTTCGGTGGCTATTTGGCTGCCATGGCCGTTCTGAGGCGACCCGACGTGTTCCACGCTGCGGTGGCCGGCGCTCCGGTTACTGACTGGCGCCTCTACGACACCCACTACACCGAGCGTTATCTCGGGCACCCGGATGACGAAGCTGAGGCCTACCGGCATAGCAGCCTTTGCGATCCGGCCAACTGGGCCAGAGGACACCCCGAGCGACCGTTGCTACTTGTTCATGGCTTGGCTGACGACAACGTGGTGGTCGCCCACACCCTCGCTTTGTCCCGATCCCTGATGGAGGCTGGTCGGCCACATCAGGTCCTCCCGTTGTCCGGGGTAACGCATATGACACCCCAAGAGGCCGTGGCCGAGAACCTGCTGCGACTCCAACTTGACTTCATTGCCGGGGCGCTTGGCTTGGATCCCCGATTGGAGCAGCCATAGCACAGAGCTTTCTCCCTGGTTTAGGGGACGATGGCTCGGCGGCCCAGTAGCTGATCCCGGTCAATTGGTTCGACTCCGGTCTGTTACTGGGCGGTCCAACCGCCATCGACGTACAAGATTGTGCCGGTGAGGTATGACCCGGCATCTGAGGCCAGCAATAGAAGGGCTCCGTCGAGTTCGTGGGCGAGGCCGCTACGGCCCATAGGGGTACCCGACTCGACGTAGGCACGGCCAGTGTCAGTTTGAAACATGGCCTCGGCGTTCATCTCGGTCTCGAACCATGCTGGGGCGATGGCATTCACACGGATACCCTTTCGAGCCCATTGGACAGCTAACTCCCGAGTCAGGTTATGAAGGCCGCCCTTGGCTGCCGTATATCCGGGGATTCGCAGGCGACCACCTGAACCGGCGCCCATCACTGATCCGATATTGACTACTACGCCGGAGTGGTCGTGATCGATCCACCAGCGGGCGGCCCGACGGGCCAGTTCATAGGGGGCAATCAGGTCGACGGCCAACTCGTGACGGAAGCCGTCGAGGTCGTCGTCAACTGCGGCAATGACCCGGGATATGCCGGCATTGTTGACCAGTACGTCAATCCGACCGTAATGGTCGATTGTGGCATCCACCAGGTCCTGTGGGCCTTTGTCGTCGGCTACGTCCACAGTGACGGCCACGGCATCTGGTAGTTCGTCAGCCAGAGCCTCGATCCGATCGCTGCGGCGGGCAGCGAGGACGAGTCGGGCTCCTACTCCGGCTAGGACTTGGGTAAAGCGTCTGCCAAGCCCGGAGCTGGCTCCGGTGACAACTACGACGCGGTCGTCGAGTCGAAAGCGGTCCAGAGCGCGCCCAGGATCAGCAATCTCGTCGTTTTTCGCGCTCGCTTCGGGGGGATCGTGGGCTGGACCTACCACGGAACCAACCCTAGGACGGGTCAACGCAGGTAACCCGACCAGAGGTCACCCTGACCACCCGGTCAGCCAGATCGGCAACTTCAGCGGGGTCATGGGTGACGAGCATCGTTGCCGGGCGTCGGGATCGATCGGCTAGAAGGTCGTGAATCCGATGTCTTGACTCAACGTCAAGAGCTGTCGAGGGCTCGTCGAGGAGCAGGATCTGTGGTTCGGCGGCCAGAGCCCGGGCGATGGCTACTCGCTGAGCTTGGCCACCGGAGCACTCCGTAGGATGCCGGTTGGCCAGAGATTTTAGGTCAAGGCTTTCCAGGAGGTGGCTAGTCGTCTTCGAGTTGGCTCGGGGGCTGAAGCCCACGTTGCCGACCACTGTGAGGTGCTCGAATAAGAGACGGTTCTGCGGGACCCAACCCACACGCCGGCGTTCCGGGGGGACGAAGCCCTTAGTCGAGCCGTTGTCGACTATCAGGTTGCAAAGGGTGAGACTTCCTGAGTCCAGAGAGACGAGGCCGGCGACAAGGCGGAGCAGGCTGCTCTTTCCAGCCCCATTCGGTCCGACCACGGCAACCAGTTCACCGGAGGCGACTACCAGCGGTTCACTACTGGGGATCTGTAGGTGTAGGTCCCCCACGGTGGCTTGGCCAGTTAAGGAGAGAGCGGGGGTGTTCATTTCAATGCCTCATCACCGTGTGGGAAGCCAGCGGTCTCGAGTGGGCACCAGCACGGCGAGAGAGACGGCTAGCAGGACGAGGCTTAGGGCAAGTGCCGCCTCCGGGTCGGACTCAAGCGCTTGGAAGGTGGCTAGGGGCAAAGTGCGGGTCCGGCCTGGGAGGTTGCCAGCGAAGGTGATCGTGGCGCCGAACTCCCCGAGTGCTCTAGCCCAAGCCAAAGCCAGTCCGGCGCCCATAGCGGGGAGGACGCGGGGAATGGTGACTCGACGGAGCACGACTAGCGGGCCAGCGCCGAGGGTGGCGGCCAACTGCTCGTGTTCGTCCCTGGTGGTTCTTAACGCTCCCTCCACCGTCACCACGTAGAACGGTAGAGCTACGAAGGTGGCTGCCACCACCGCCCCGGCCATGGTGAAGGGCAGCGTCAGGTCGAACCACCGCTCCAACCATTGACCGATGAGACCGCGCCGGCCAAGCGCGAACAGCAGAGCCGTGCCGCCTACAACTGGTGGTAGGACCATGGGCAGTAGCACGAGGGAGCGGACCAGACGGCGGAGGGGGAGTCGGACGCGGCCAAGAACCCAGGCAAGGGGCGTGCCGAGTACCAAGACCAGGGAAGCGGCTATAACGCTAATTAGCAGAGACACTCGCAGGGAGTCCAAGATCGCTTGGTCGCCGAGCAGGTGGCCGAGGTTGGTCCAAGGCATTCGTTGGAGCAGACCAACCAGAGGAAGGGCAAGAAAGATCATGGCCACCGTGGCGACCAATAGAACTGAGCGTGGAGCGCGTCTTCGGCGGGTCATGAATCTGCAACTAGGGCGAACCCGTGGTCAGTTAGGACTGTGCGGGCCTCTGTTGTGGTTAGGAAGGAGACAAATCTGCTACCCGCTGACGACAGTGCGGCAGCGCCATAGGCAACACAGGGGCAGGGGTCATCTGGTTTTGGCACATCTTGTGGCCATGCGGCGACAAGGTCGGGATGGGAAGCCACGTCGGTGGCGTACACGATGCCTAGATCGGCCTCGCCTAGAACGAGGCGAGTCGCTGTAGCCCGGGCGCTGGACTCAAGGGAGTCGACCGGCAGGTCGCCGAACCACTGGACCACGACTGCTCCGCATGGGACCTCGGGAGCGCAGGCCACTAGCACCAAAGCCGGATCGTGAAGGTCGATGGGTTCGCGATCTGGTCCGTTGGCAGGTCGGGCCACCACGAGATGGTTGCGGGCCAGCGAATGCCGCACCGATCCAACTAGGCGCCCGTCAGTGCGTAGCCGCTCGAGCAGCGTTTCATCCGCGCTCAAAAAAGCGTCGGCTGGAGCGCCGTCGCGGATTTGCGCGGCTAAATGGTTCGACCCGCCAGGTATGACCTCGACTGCCATGCCGGAGTCCGCAGTCCATCTTTCACCTAGGTTGGTGGCTGCGTCGACTAACGATGACGCCACGAGGACCCGAAGTACCGCATGGTCGTCGTCTTGGGAGAAGACGGTCAGCCAGGCCAATAAGCCCACTGTGCCGGCGCAGAGCAGCAGAGTGAAGGGGTTGTGGCGCCCGGTTCTCATTTGGTAGCGATCTCAATGAACGGTGCCCGAAGGGAAACCGTGCTCAGCGGGGTCGCTCGACGACGACGTTGGTGGCCTTGACGGCGGCCACAGCCAGTACACCAGGTTCTAGGCCCAACTCGTCTACGGCTTCGGCGGATAGAAGCGATACCACCCGGTGGGGACCGGCCTGGATTTCGACCTGAGCCATAACGCCGTCGCGAAGCACGCGGGTTACGAGACCAGAGAACCGGTTCCGGGCCGAGAGAGTCGCTCCTAGGGCCTCGTCTTTGGCTGATGCAGCTTCGGCGACCTCCTGGGCAAGGCGTGCCAACTCGGCTCCAGCGACGGTTCGGTGGCCCCCGGAGGTGCGCTTTGTGACGAGACGCCCGGCGTCGGCCCATCGGCGGACTGTGTCCACACTGACCCCCAGCAGTTGCGCTGCTTCACCGATTCGTAACTGGTTCATGCTTGAAAAAATAGCAAATTATCTGGTAAATACACGAATTAGGTTTGACCCGGGCGGCAAATTCACCTGCCTAGGCTTCGCGAATGAGTATCTCCGTGCCCGCTAACGACGTGCCGGAGCGCCTCGCCGAATACGGCAGTGCTCCTTTTCTCGTCACCACATCGGTGGACGGCAGAGTCAAGGTGGTTCACGTTGCAGTCCTTTGGGACATCCAGGTGGCTGCCTTCCGCTGCTCACCGGGCGGCGGCACTCTCCAGAATCTTGCCGGTGCCGAAGGAGGCCATGCCGGAAGGTCGGCCACGCTGGTGTTTCCAGGGCGCGACGCGGATACCCATTCTTGGTTGGTTGACGTGACGGGTACGGCTGATCCGGACCACGAGGACTGGGTGGTCCTGGCTTACGACTCGGGGGTGTTGCACCGTCCGGCTCCCGACACCACGGGCGACCAGCAGGGTTGCTGAAGGGAGTGCTATTCCTCAGCCACGATGTGTCCAGGCTCAACCTCGACGTGGTTGATCACTTCGGGGCCCTCGCCGGCAGGCCAAACCGGACTAGGGATCTCACCGGTGAGAAGTGGACGGCTAGTGCGCTGCCGGGGATCAGCGATCGGCACGGCGCTCAACAGGCGTTTGGTGTAGGAATGTTGGGGATCACGGAACACCTGCTCGCGGGATCCGAGCTCTACTACCTGACCGAGGTACATGACGGCCACCCGGTGGGCGATGCGCTCGACGACTGCCAGATCGTGACTGATGAACAGATACGAAAGGCCAAGTTCCTGTTGGAGTTTCAGCATCAGGTTCATGACCTGGGCCTGAACTGATACGTCAAGGGCCGACACGGCCTCATCCGCAATCACCAATTCCGGGTTAAGCGCCAGAGCCCGGGCGATGCACACGCGCTGGCGCTGGCCGCCCGAAAACTGGTGGGGGTAATTGTTCATCATGGCGGGCTGAAGGCCGACCAGTTCGAACAGCTGCCGTGTTCTTTCCAGAGCGGCTTCTTTCGTTGCAGCCTTGTGGACTCGCATTGGTTCGGCTACGGATGTGCCAACTCTCACTCGAGGGTCGAGGCTGGCCAAGGGGTCCTGAAAGATGATCTGCATCGTTTGTCGGTGGACCAGCATTTCCCGAGGGTTGAGATTTGTTATGTCCTGACCCTTCAGAAGGATTTTCCCGTTGTCCGCATCGTGGAGTCTGATAATCAAGTTTGCGAGCGTCGATTTACCACAGCCACTTTCCCCGACTACGGCGAGGGTCTCGCCGTGTTCAATTTTTAGTGAGACTTCTGTGACAGCGTGAACCTGCGCCTTTCCGTCTGTTGGAAATTTCTTGGAGACCCGTTGAATCTCTACGAGCGCATCCTGACCAGTTACGAGGCTGGTCACGCCAGACCACCTGCTAGATCAAAGGGTTGAGGACCGTCCTGACCGGTCATGCTCCCCAATTTTGGAACTGCGCTGAGGAGACCACGCGTATACGGCTCACTTGGATAGTGAAAGATCTGTTCCACCGAACCGTGCTCAACGATCTCCGATTGGTTCATAACAACTACCCGATCGGCTACTTCCGCGATTACCCCCATATCGTGGGTTATCAGCATCATTGCTGTGCCGGTTTCCAGCTGAAGTTGTTTGATAAGACCGAGAATTTGCGCCTGGATGGTTACATCAAGCGCGGTAGTAGGTTCGTCTGCGATCAGAAGTCTCGGACCGCAGCAAAGTCCGATGGCGATCATCACCCGCTGTCGCATACCGCCAGACATCTCGTGGGGGTATTGCCCGATTCGTTTTTCGGCTTCCGGTATTCGAACTAGATCGAACATTTCGCGAGCTCTGATCAGGCTTGCTTTTCTGCTGAGGCCTTCGTGAATCCGTACTGCCTCGGCTATCTGCTCGCCTACGGGATACACGGGATTGAGACTGGTCAGTGGCTCCTGGAAGATCATTGCTATCTGATTGCCCCGGATGCTTCTCATAGTGGGTTCGTCTTGGCCCAGCAGATCCAAGGAGTGGCCATCCGGCATTTCCAGGAGGACCTGCCCACGAGTGATTTTTGCCCTTGTTCCCATCTCGATGAGGCGCATTACCGAAAGAGCTGTAACAGATTTCCCGGAACCCGACTCGCCAACAATGCCAAGGGTTTCTCCGGGTTCTACTTCGAAACTTACAGAGTTGACTGCCGTGAAATCGTCAAAAGTCACAGTCAGATCCTTAACTGACAGGAGGGCCATCAACGCCCCCTCAGTTTCGGGTTAAAAGCATCCTGGAGACCATCTCCAATCAGGCTGACGCTCAGTCCTGTGATCACTATGGCCAAGCCTGGGAAAAAGACGGTCCACCAAGCCGTTAGTGCATAGCCCCGATTTTTCCCCAACATCGAACCCCAACTCACCGTGTTGACATCGACCATTCCGAGGAAGGCCAGTCCGGCATGGAAGAGGATGGCTATGACAATTGTCAGCGTCGCCGACACAAGCAGAGGAGGCATGGCATTCGGGAGGATGGTTCGGACCATGATTCGAAGGTCGTTACACCCGATGGCCCTGGCGGCTTTGACGAAATCCAGTTCGCGCAGTCGCAAGAACTCAGCACGTGCGAGGCGGGCTGCGAGTGGCCAGAGCGTTAAGCCGATGGCCAGAGTTTCGTTTCGAGTTCCTGGCCCGAGTAGGAAGATAACGACAAGCGAAAAGAGCAGAGTTGGCATGACCTGGAAGATTTCGGTTACGCGCATTAGCAGAGCGTCGACCCACCCGCCGAAGTAACCGGCCAGGCTTCCGATGACGATTCCGATGGTCATGGTCATAGCGGCAGCCACTGCAGCCACCAGCAGTGTGGTTCGGCCACCCCCAACGACGCCAGCCAAGATATCTCGCCCTAGGTAGTCGGTTCCAAGTAGCGGAGCTAGGTCGTCGCTAGGAGCCAAGAACGGTCTGGAGACCATTTTGTTGGCGCTAGTGCCGTAGAGACTGGGGCCAAAGATGGTGACTAAGAGTATGAATACGAAAACCACCAGACCGACTACAGCGGCCTTGTTGCGGAGAAACATGCGCATCGCTCCGCGGTCATTGGTTTTTAGTTGTTCAACTGCGATGCCGCTTTCATTCATCGTGAACCCCCGACTCGGATACGCGGGTCGACAAGTCGATAGACGAGATCTGTCAGCAGGTTTGCCAAGATGACCATGGCAGAAGAAAAGATCATGATGCCAAGAAGGGTCGGGCTGTCACGCCGAAAGATCGAGTTGACAGCCAAACGACCGATCCCAGGCCAAGAGAAAACAACCTCTACTAGGAGGGCCCCAGACAACAGGTTGCCAACCTGAAGCCCGGCAATAGTGATTACCGGAATTACGGCATTTCGGAGGGCGTGCTTGTAGACGACAATTCTTTCGTGAGCACCCTTTGCCCGAGCCGTTCGAATGTAGTCAGACTCGAGTACTTCGAGCATTGAGGCCCGCGCCAATCTGGAGTAGTAGGCCAGATAGATGATTCCGAGACTAAGTGCGGGGAGCACCAGATGCTGCAGAAAGTCGATGGACTCGCCGATCCAGTTGCCCTGGTAGCGGACGTCTTCAATGCCTCCCACCGGGAATAGTCCCCACTTGGCGGCAAAGACGACGATGAACATGACAGCCGAATAGAAGACTGGTGTGGAGAATCCCACCAAACTCGTAGCTGTTACTAGTGAAGAAGCTGGGCTTTCAGGGCGTCGAGCTGTGAATACGCCTATGGCAACGCCTACGACTACAGCGAACAGAAGAGCCGATCCGGCTAGTACGACAGTGGCGAAGAGGCGGTCCAAGATAAGTCCGAGGACCGGCTCTTCGAAGTAAGTGGATTTGCCTAGATCTAATTGGGCGATGTTGACGACATACGTCCATAGTTGAGCCAGGAGCGGGCGATCCAACCCATACTCTGCTCGCACTTGAGCAAGAAATTCGGCGTCGCCAACTCCTTGCTCTCCAGCGAGGTAGAGGGCGGCGTCACCCGGGGCGATCTGGATCAGGAAGAACACAACGACCACGACTGCTAATAGCAGTCCAATCGCTTGTCCTAGCCTGCTCCCGATTCCCCGGGCGAGCGCCGTCACCTTTCGTCTCTATGGGATCTATTGCTTGGTCGACAGAGTTAGGGCTTCTACTTGTCGAGCCAGACGTTCTCCATGCCGGAGAGAGTGCCCCAAGTTCCGTCTGGATAGTTCATGACGTAGTTCTGGGCCGCCCCGTAAATGGGGAGAGCGTTAATCCCATAGAAGGGAAGCTCCACCGCTGTGATCTCCTGGAACTCGTAGTAGAGCTCCTTGCGGGTATCAAAGTCGGTCTCTTCTGCTGCTGCATAGAGCAACTCGTCAACTTTCTCATTGCAGTAAGCCGAGTTGTTGACGAATACGCCTGGCCGGATGTTGGCGCAGACATAGGCCCGCTGAACGCCAATTACCGGGTCTCCCCAGTTGAAATAGGCGTTCATAGTCATATGCCAAGCGTCGGGACCACCAAAGAAGATCCCAGCCCAAGATGGGAGGTCGGCACTCTGGACAACCTCGACATCGACACCAACCTCTCCTAGGGCCAGAGCGATGTACTCGGCTACATAGAGCTGCTGCTCATTCGGACCCGGTATGTAGTGGATCTTCAACTCCAGACCATCGGCATAGCCGGCCTCGGCGAGGAGTTCCCGAGCTTTGTCCAGATCAACGTCATATCGCTCTACGTCCGAGTTGTAGAAGGGGCTGGACGGGTGGATTCCACCGAGCAACTCCTCCGTTTGACCTTGGTGAAGGTTGTTGATGACGAAGTCACGGTCAATGGTGTAGGCGATTGCCTGCCTTACCCGGAGATCGCTGATGACGTCATTGGCCATGTTGAACTGAAGGTGGTTGAGTGAACCCACGCCGCTTAGTTCAGCTGGGATATCGACGAGATTCGGATCGTTTCTGACCTTCTCCGCGTTGATAACGCTTGCATAGCCGCCTGTGTCAAATTCGCCAGACTCAAGGCCAAGCATCATGGTGTCTTCATTTGGAGTGATGACGTAGATGATGCTGTCGAGGTATGGCCGACCGGGGATGAAGAAGTCCTCGTATGCCTCCAACACGATCTTCTGTGTGTTGTTCCATTCGGTGAGCCGGAATGGCCCAGAACCAACAGCAATTAGGTCACCTCCTAGGGAGGCTGTGTTGTTGGGATGAGCCTTCATCTCGTTGATTGGAGTGCCGTCATCCATGATGTGCTTGGGCATGATCGGCATTAGGACGTCGGACATCGCTATCCAAAGTGCCGGATGCGGGTTTGACAGGTTGATTACGACGGTCTGGTCGTCAGGTGTGTCAACAGACTCGACAGGTGCCCACATTCCTGTAAACGGATGGTTGTTCTTGATCACATCGATTGAGAATTTCACATCAGCCGAGGTAATCGGTGCCCCGTCGTGGAACGTTGCTCCGTCCACAAGATGAATGCTGACTGTCAGCTTGTCGTCGGAGACTTCCCAAGACTTGGCGAGATAAGGCTGCGGTTCCCAGTTCGCATCGAGATGAACTAGCGAGGCAAAGACCTTGGAACTCACATTTCCAATCCCAACGCCAGAGGCAACGCCATGGTTGATACCGGCTCCCACCTGTGAGGTAGCCATCACGAGAGTGCCACCTCGTGTGGGGATTACCGGAGCAACGAGTTCGCCTGCTCCCTGGCTGGATCCGGCTGGGGCGTACTCGTAGACGACGTTGGCGTTGGACGCCGCGATGTCGTTCGAGTCGGCGTGGCCGATGACGGTGATCTTCTGCGAACCACAGTCGCCGA
>MDTE01184334.1_pt1 | contig 71707 bp, 75 predicted proteins | sample 811231 | NCBI WGS metagenome assembly MDTE01 (sample SAMN05326651, study PRJNA326480) | marine metagenome | isolation source: seawater | place: Indian Ocean: Red Sea | collected 2010
ATTCTGCTGTCTCTCCGGGTAAGGTTTCAGGCGTTGACTCCAATTGAACCGCAGGCTTCACCCCTTGTGGTGCTCCCCCGCCAATTCCTTTAAGTTTCAGCCTTGCGACCGTACTCCCCAGGCGGCAAGCTTAACGGCTTCCCTGCGGCACTGCATTAACACGTGGCTAATGCATCACCTAGCTTGCATCGTTTACAGCTGGGACTACCCGGGTATCTAATCCGGTTCGCTACCCCAGCTTTCATCCCTCACCGTCGAGCGCGTTCTGGTGGACCGCCTTCGCCACTGGTGGTCTTCCACGGTTCAGAGGATTTTACCCCTACCCGTGGAGTACCGTCCACCTCTCCCGCCTCCTAGTTTTGTGGTATCTCATGCAGTTCAATTGTTGAGCAATTGATTTTAACATAAGACCTACAGAACAGGCTACGGATGCTTTAGGCCCAATAATCGTCCCGACCACTCGGGGAGCTGGTATTACCGCGGCGGCTGACACCAGACTTTCCCTCCCCTTATTCAATAAACTATTTACATTTACCAAAAGCTACATTCAGCATGTTGCACTCGGATTAACCTTGTCGTGCTTTCGCACATTGCAAAGTTTTCGCGCCTGCTGCGCCCCGTAGGGCCTGGACCCTTTTCTCAGTGTCCATCTCCGGGCTCCTTCTCTCAAAGCCCGCACCGGTAATCGGCTTGGTAGGCCATTACCCCACCAACAACCTGATCGGTCGCAGTCCCATCCTAAAGCAATTAATCAAACATGCTTAACAATCCTTTAAGTCATAAACCGATTCCAGGAAAAATGACCTATCATATATTAATCCCAGTTTCCCGGGGTTATCCATGTCTTTAGGGTAGGTTGACCACGTGTTACTGAGCCGTATGCCACACTTCTCACATAGTTGAGAAATGTTCGACTCGCATGGCTTAATCTCTATCCGATAGCAGTCGGGTCCGGCAGGATCAACCGGATACATTGGGAGTACAGTTTTAATTTCTAAAACAAGATAGCATATGATATCAGATTCAAATTAGATCGAATCGTCATTTTTTGTTTGCGAATCTGGAGGTCGTAATATCATAGCGTTAGCAATTCAATGCGTAACTCAACTACAACGCCGCCAAGCGAAACGCAGAAAATTATTTACGTGTATTTAGGATATAAAGATTTGTAATTAGAGAGAATCAATACTATTTACGAGTTGGTACAAATCGTCATAAGATTTTTTGTTGGAAAGGATCTGTTTTTTTGCTTTTTTAATAATTTTTATGAATTCATCACTATCATGTTCAGAAATAATACGTTCAATAGAGTTGATATTAGTCATAAAGTCTTCAAGTACGTCGGAAAATTGCTCATTGCTAATTTGCAAAGAAGAAATCACCTCAGGACTATCATGAAAAATGCCAGATGCAAGAAGGTATTGTATTGTAAATGATGTACCGGAAATATCTTTGAGATTAGGGATTTTTTCAAGAGATAGGACGAATGACAAATTCAAGAAATATACAAGAGAAATGACATATGCCATTGATTTATCATGTTGGGTGGCACTACATACAACTAATTTAGAATTAGGAAACAGTGATGAAAAAAGTTTTTTCTCAGATTGGGAAGATTTGATTGGAACAAGAATGAATTTCTGAGGTTTGAATATATTAGCGCCTGGGCCAAATAGAGGATGAATACTCATTAACTGAAGTTTATTCGAGAGTTTTTTCATATTAGAAACTATTTGTTTTTTCATTGAAGAAATTTCAATAACAAGTTTAGTATTATTGGAATATTTTACAACCTCATCAATTATCTCATTAGTGGTTTCAATAGGCACACTGATTACAATAATGTCAGAATGAATTACGCAATCTCTAATTGATTTGAAGATTTTTGATTTTGGGTTTTTTTTCTTTTTTAGTTTTCTGCTATAAAGCCCTACAGAATAGCCATTTTCAGAAAAATACTCGGTAAACCATTTACCCATATTACCACTAGCGCCTATAATTCCAACAGTCTTTTTTTGTTTTGTACGGAATTGTTTCAAATGATCTTGTTCTCGAGATATTGTTTCTTCAATAATTAATTTTAAAAGCTTTTTACTAAAATTTTTATTAAGATTAAGAGATTCGGATTCTTTTTGAATAGATTTGAAGAGTTTGCGTTCTTGGACAGGGTCAACCAATGGCATATTGAGATTGTTTTTTAAAACTGCAATTTCTCGTCCTAATTCAAGACGTTGAGAGAGTAAATCAAGAATTTCGAAGGTAATTGCTTCAATTGATTCTCTTGATTTCTGGAGTTTTTCCTTATCGTCCAAGTTAATCACTATTCAATGATTGGATTAATCTGACCAGAACGTAAACCATGATCTGCTAGAACCAAAGCAGCGACACTTTCAACAATTGGAACTGCACGAGGTAAAACGCATGGATCGTGTCTGCCTTTAACAGTCAAAGTTTCAGATTTTTTAGATTTAAGATTAAATGAAGACTGTTTCTTCAATATTGAAGAAGGAGGTTTAAACGCTAATCGGAATTCAATAGGCATGCCATTTGAGATACCTCCCAATATACCCCCAGAATTATTTGTTTTAGTAGATACTTTTTTCTTAGAAATTGAATATTGATCATTATTTTCTGAACCAAGTAGTTTAGTTGATTCAAATCCTTTGCCAAATTCTACGCCTTTTACAGCAGGAATAGAAAACATTGCTCGACTAAGATCAGAGTCTAGAGCAGAAAAGATTGGCTCGCCTAGACCAACAGGTACATTAATGATTTGGCATTCAATAATCCCTCCAAGACTATCACCTGATTTTCTAGCTTTAATTATTGCATTAGACATTTTCTTTGCAAGTATTGGATCAGGACATCTAACATCATTAGAATATCGATTTTTTTTAGCAGACTTAAAATCAGATGATGATTTGATTTTACCGATTTCTTTCACATAGGCAACAATATCAGTATTAAAACTTGTTTTGAGTAGTTTTTTAGCAATTACACCACCCATTACAAAACAAGCTGTAAGACGAGCAGAGAAATGACCACCTCCACGATAATCATTGAACCCTCCATATTTTTCCCAAGCTGTGAAGTCCGCATGTCCTGGACGTGGAGCTTTCATAATATTATCATAATCTTCAGATCTAGTGTCTTTATTTTTGATTGTCATACAAATTGGAGATCCAGTAGTATGATCATTGAAAATTCCAGATAGAATTTCTACTTTGTCTTGTTCTTTTCGTTGAGTTGTTAGTTTAGAAGTACCAGGTTTTCTTAAATCAAGTTCCTTTTGTATTTCATTAGTAGTAATAGGAACTCCTGCAGGGCATCCACTAATAACACATCCAATTGAATGTCCATGACTTTCGCCAAAGACAGTAAGTACAAATCTTTCTCCCAAAGTACTCCAAGTCATTGATTAATCACCATTTTACCAGAGAGTGAGTTAATATCATCAATGAAATTAGGATAAGAAACATCAATACTTTTTCGTCCGATTACTTCAATTCCTTCAGAACATAAACCAATTAGTGAAAATGCCATGAATAATCTATGGTCGTCATAAGAATTAAGCCTACAGGATTTTATAGAATTTGGAGGTTCTATAACAAGGCTATCTTCATATTCCGCAATAGTAGCACCTGTTTTCTGTAATTCTGTGGAAACAAGTTTCATTCGATTAGATTCTTTATACTTAGTATGTTCAATTCCTGTGATTTTGACAGAATTTGAACAGAATAATGATAAAACAGAAACAACAGGAAGTAGATCGGGGCAAGAAGACAAATCAAAATTCCCTCCACTTAAGTTGCCTTCAGAAGATACAGCAATAGAGGAATTCTGAGAATCGATATCGATAGAAGCACCCATTTGAGAGATAATATTAAGAATATTTTTATCAGCTTGAGGCATTTCCTGGCCATCCATAATTACTGTAACCTTACCACGAGAAAGTATTGCTCCTGTAAAAAGAAATGCTGCTGCAGAAAAATCACTAGGAATATGAATTTTATTGCAAGAATATTCAGCAGGTTGTATAGTAAGTACATTATTATTTCGTGTAACAAGACCTCCAAATTTATCGATCATAAATAATGTAGAATCTATATATGGTTCAGATACAATTGGTTCAATCAATTTGATGTTTGTTTCTTGTTTAGCTTGAGAACATGAAATAAGCATAGATGAAACGAATTGTGATGAGATAGATCCAGAGATTTCTGTATTGCCTCCCTGCATCCCTCCGCCATGAACAATAATAGGAGGAGTTCCATCGTTATTGAGTGATTGACAAGAAACGCCCAAGTCGTGCAGAGAATCAATCAAGGGTTGCATTGGTCTTGTTTGAAGACTTGAATCACCAGTGATAGTAATTTCACCTGTAGGTACAAGAGCAGATATAGAAGTTAAGAAACGTAAAGTAGTGCCTGAGTTTTCTACATTAACTTTTCCAGGATTAGATAATATAGAAGGAGGAATGAATTCTAATGAAGATTCTAGATTGTTGATTTCAGAGCCAAATTTTAAACAAGAATCCATAGTAGCATTGGTATCTCGAGAAATCAGAGGGTCTACTATAATAGTAGGTGAATTGGATAGTAAGGAAAGGCATAGGGCACGGTGTGTGTAACTTTTACTATTCGGGGGTTTAATTATACCTGAAAGTTTAGAAGGTTTTATAGTAACGCTATCCATAAAATCACAATCCTGTTTCATTATTAATTTGGGCAGATATAATATCACCGTCAAGATTTTTCCAGGAATCAATTATAGAAGATTTTGTATCAGAATTACAAATTGCTGCGACAGAAGGTCCAGTACCTGACAACCCAGAAGCAAGAGCATTAGATTTAAGAGCAAGAACAGAAGCATTATCAGATTGATTTAATAATTTTGAATAAATCATGCCATTAAGAGACATTGCATTCAAGTAATTTCCTTCCATAGTCATAGAAATAAGTGTATTAATTGATGAGTGAAAATCATTAGAATTAGATAGATCTACATCTTTAGTATAGGATTTATGTTTAGGAACATGAATTAAGATAGAATAATCATCATCAATATTTTTTCTTGACAGTATTTTATTTGATAAATTATCAGTGACGACTAAACCACCCAGAAGACATGCAGAAGTATCATCGAGGGCTCCAGTTATTGTTACACCAGCATTTTTAGAAGCTTGAACAGATAAATCAAGTACTTGTTTTTCATTAAAAGAAAGATCAAATGCCTTTAAACAAGATAATACAATAGCAGAGGCAGCTGCACTAGAACTTTTTAGACCTCTTCCAATAGGAATGTCAGAATTTATAGTAATTTTAGCACCAATAGATTCAGAAGAATTAGGTTTAATCAATTTGAAACATTCCAGAGCTAATGTTTTATCTTCAGATTTATCATTGTTGATAATTATTTCAATATTTTCATCGTTAGTCAACATTACTTCGGCAGTTGTTTCTAAAGAGATTCCCAAGGCAGAACCTTTGCCAGTTGCTAAAGCATTAACGATTGAAACGGCACCGTGAACAGTAGTTTTTGAATTCATATCAATTACCCAGTACTGATAAGACTTTATCGTTAATAGAATTGTCATCAGGTAATATACCTGTCCAAATCTGAAACGATAATCTTGCTTGAGCTAAAAGCATTTCATAGCCATAAATTACATTAGCATTAAGAGATTGCATTTGTTTGATAAAGTTGGTTTCTTTAGGAATATATTCTAAGTCATAAGCAAGTTTTATTCCTAAATTTGGATGAAAATTAAAAATTGTATTAGTTTTATGAAGAGGTACAGTGTTAATCATAATATCAATGTTGGATAAAGAGTCAATATTTTTTTGATTTAATTCATGGAAAGAAATCGAAGTATTAGAATTAAGTTTAGAGACAAGTTTTCTAGTATTTTCAATCGTGCGATTAAGAATAATTATTTCTTTACAATTTTCATTAAGTAGACCATACAATACTGCTTTTGAAGCACCTCCAGATCCAAGAATTACAACTTTTTTATTGTTAAATTGTTGAATTTGATTTAAAAGGGGGTTCATGAATCCTTCGACGTCAGTGTTATAGCCAATTAATTCTTCATTTTCAAATAATATTGTATTAACTGCATTTACAGAACTAGCAAGAGGATCAAGAGAATCCAGATATGGAATAATATTTGTTTTATGAGGAATTGTTACATTAGCGCCACGAAAATTCAATTTAGATAAAGTATCAAGAATAATTTCAAGATCATTAGAATTGACATTAAGAGTGGTATAATAACCTTCAAGATTGTTAGATTGAAAGAAACTATTTTGAATAATAGGAGATAAAGAATTTTTTATTCCATTTCCCAGTAAACAATATAGCATTTCATCAGAATTGTTTCCCATAATAATCACAAATTATTAAGAAAAATTTGAATATATTTCCTTCAGATGCTTTATATTGATTTGACCAGGAGCAGTGGATTTATTCCCATATGAACAGTAAATAAAAGGCGCTCCAAGCATAGGAGATAGAATTCTTGATATAGAACCACTTTCCCCCATACAAAAAGCCAATAATTGAAACTTAGATTTTTCAAATCTAGGATAAAGTTTGTAGACTTTATTGCAATCATTTAACGAATTAGCATAAGTAACAATTTTGATAATTTGCGTAGGTTTTGACAGTTTCTTCGAGATATTTTGTATTAATTTCGATAAAGAATTAGTAGAAGGAGTAGATTTAAAATTATGCCAAGATACAATTAAATTTTTTTCATTTTTGAATAATGAATTATTTCTATTAAAGGTATCAGATTCAATGTCTTTAAATGAATGTTTCAAATCAATTAATTGAGTAAGAATTTGAAGTCGATCAGATTCAGAAATTTTAGAGAAACCTCCTTGATGTTTACTACGAAAAGTAAGAACAAGTTTATTTTTATGAAGATCAGACAATTCTTCAACAAAATCAAAAGAAAATGAATTCAGAGAATCTAACCTAACTTCAACAAAATCGGCTCCAGATACGAATGCGGAATTGACTGATGATTTTAATTTTGAGGCATTCGGTGCAGCAATTGATACACAGAACTTAGGTTCAGTATTTCTATTTTTCAAGAATGTATTCCTCTACCTCCATGCCAAAATGTCTACCCTTATTAGATTCAGTCTTAACAAGAATTTTGTCGCCAACTTTAAGTGAAGTTGTGGAGATAGGTTTGCCATCTTCTTTTACAAATGCAATAGTTTCAGCATTTTGAATTAAGACGCCACCAACTTTATCATTAGATTTAGCACGTACAAGGAATAATGGTCTACTTTCGATTTTTAGTCTACCTACAATAGAAGTTCTAACAACTCCTTGATGTGAAACAATCATTACTTCAGTGCCACTTTCAAGTTCGGATAAATATTTTGTACGATTGTCGGGCAATAATGTATAACACTGTACTGCACCTGCATTGACACGGAATGGCCTAGGAGAAGTAAATCCAGAACCTGCAGATTCATTATGCATAAGAAACATAAAGTTCGCTTGATTTCCTACTAACAAACCTTCACCTTGATTTAACATAGAAGCAGTGTCAACGCAGGCTCTTTCACCCATACCGACTTCTTTGATTTCGATAATTTCCGCTACAGATAAATCGATTTTTGAGAGTTCATTCAATTCGGAATTCAATCTATTAACATCGTCAATACTAGATGTTCTTAATAAAACACCGTCTACGCCAAGTTCCAAAATTGTAAACATCATTTTAATTTCAGAAGGATCATTAATGACAGTAAATATTTTTGTTTTTAAACCATGTAATTCAGCAATAAGATTTTCTAGAGGAATTATCTTCCATTCGGTATTTTCTTCAAATTCAATAATTACAGATTCAGCGTTATTTTTTGCAGCGTTTACTATATCGTCAAGATTTGAATCGTCATTTAATGAAGCAAAATAAGAGAATCGTTGATCAGGATTAATTTTATTCAATGTTTTAGAATCAACTACTTGAACGTCGGATTTGCTAGAAAATGAGTATGTTTCAAACTTAGATAAAGCATCAGAATCAGGTATATCATGCATGAAAATAGTTTTAATTCCAGATTCAAAGAGTAATTGACTGAAGTCATTTAGTTCAGAATCAGATATTTTAGGTTCTACAATAATAGTTCTAAGTTTATCTGCCAATCAAATAACCTCCAAGGCAGATTCTACAGAACTATTATCAAAAATTATATTTGAAATTGCTTTTGTGATAGTTTCAGGATTATTATGTTGGAAGATATTTCTTCCCATAGAAACTCCTACAGCGCCAGCATCAATTGCTCCTTTTACCATCTCAAGTAATTCTTTATCATTATTAGTTTGTGGACCTCCTGCAATCACTATTGGAACAGGACAGCCTTCAACAACACTACGAAAACTTTCAGAATCCCCTGTATAAACAGTTTTAACAACATCCGCACCTAATTCTGCTCCAATTCGAGCCACATGTGAAACGATTTTTGGATCAAAAGGATTAGAGATGTTTTCTCCGCGAGGGTACATCATTGCAAGTAATGGAATATTTAGTTCAGAGCATTCGTCTGCAATTAAACCAAGATCCTCTAGCATATTTCGATCATGGCTAGAACCAATATTTATGTGAACAGAAACAGCATCTGCGCCATTTCCAAGAGCTAATTCAGGACTTCCGACAATTACTTTATCGTCAGGAAAAACAGAAAGACTAGTACTTGCAGAAAGATGAACAATTTTACCAATATCGACTTTTGTATCAAGTGTTTTAAAAATACCTTTATGTGCGACAACAGCAGATGCGCCGCCTTTTTGAACTAAATCCACTGTTTTATTCATATCAATTAATCCAGGAACAGGACCAATAGTTAGACCGTGGTCTAGGGTCACTGCAAGGATTCTTCCATTACGATTAATATTATTCATCATCAATTACACACCAAAAATAAACTAAAAATTAGAGTGCTAACTAGGGATATGAAAAAGACCAATAACTGTAACTTGGACGTTGTATCATGTTAGACTCTGAATATCATGAGGGTAGTTGCTATATAAATATCACTTTTGCAGATACACAAATAGATGGGATTAACATTATTTAATTCGCTTGGAAAGACAAAAGAGCAGTTTAAACCCAAGAATGAAGACGAAGTAACTGTATATTGTTGTGGACCAACGGTTTATGATTATGCGCATGTAGGAAATTTAAGGACCTTTCTATTTGAAGATGTACTAATAAGGTTTTTAGAATTTAAAGGGTACAAAGTAAAATTTGTAATGAACATAACAGATGTTGATGATAAAACAATTAAGGCAGCAAAGAATAACAACACTACTTTAAAAGAATATACAAATAGATTTACAGATGAATTTTTCAAAGATTTGCAAAGCTTGAATGTTAAAGAGGCTGTAAAATATCCAAGAGCGACAGATTATATAAAAGACATAGAAAGTCATATAATAAAATTACAAGTTGAAGAATATTGTTATGAAAGAAATGGGTCATACTACTATGCAATAAATAAATTTTCCAGATATGGGAATTTATCAGGATTAGAAGTAAACAATGAAAAGAACAAGACTAGATTGAATGAAGATGAGTATACGAAAGATAATGCTCAAGATTTTGCTCTATGGAAGGCTTGGGACAAAGATGATGGAGACGTGTATTGGGAAGGAGAATTGGGAAAAGGAAGACCAGGATGGCATATTGAATGTTCGGTAATGTCTACAAAAATTCTAGGAGAAGAAATTGATATTCATGCAGGAGGAGTAGATTTAATATTTCCTCATCATGAAAATGAGATTGCGCAAACAGAAGCAGTTACAAACAAAAGATTTGTCAGATATTGGATTCATTCCGAGCATCTAATAGTTGAAGGAAAGAAAATGTCAAAATCAGAAGGTAATTTCTTTACATTAAGAGATTTATTAGACAAAGGATATGATGCAAAGAATATCAGATTTCTACTAATTTCATCACACTACAGATCACAGTTGAATTTTACATTTGATGGAATAAATCAAGCAAAAGAGAGTATAAACAGAATACAAGAAACATATTCAAAAATATTAGAATGTAAACCAGAAATAGGAACAAATACGGAAATATCTATCGCTACGAAAGAATCTAAAAAGGCATTTGAAGAAGCGTTAGATGATGATTTAGATATGCCAAAGGCGTTGGCGTCAATATTCAAGTTTATCAGAAACATTAACAAATATTTAGAAACTAAACAAGTTTCAGAAGAGAACAAATCAGAGATTATAGACTACTTTGAAACAATAGACAAGATATTAGGAATATTGTCTAATAAAACAATAGAATTCGACGATGGCATCAAGGAATTAATAGAACAAAGAGATAAGGCAAGAGAAAAGAAGGACTGGAAGAGATCAGATGAGATTAGAGAAGAATTACGGAACAAAGGCTTCATTGTAGAAGACACAGAAGAAGGAACAAGAATAAAACGTAATTAATCTACTTGTATGGTTTTGAAACTACAGATTTATCAGATTTCATTCCAGGTTTTGACAATTTGTAAGTTCTATCAGAAGAAATTACATTGACAGACATAGAAGCCTGAACATTATAATGTTTAGAACCGTCGGAATTACGATAATTTGTTGCAACGCCAGCGCGATCAATATTCACTCGAATTTTAATAATAGAACCGTCTTCTAATTGAAAGGTTACTTCGTCAGAACCATCAGCGTTAGATTCAAGCATTTTGAATTCAATCTCATCTGGAACGTCGTTATTTGAATTATTACTCATAATTAGGAATCAAAAAGATATGTTTTAAACATTAGTAGAGAGAAATTAAGATAATGTTTGAAATTAAATCTACCGAATTAGCAGCGAGAATTGGTAAATTATATACAAAAAACGGAAATCTGGAGACTCCTGCTCTTTTACCAGTATTACACCCGGTGAATCAATTAATCGACACCAGTATAATAAAAAGAATGGGATTTGAATCAATAATGACAAATTCATACATAACTTGGCAGAAATATGGCAAGGAAGCTGTAGATAGAAATATTCATAAAATCGTTGATTTTGAAGGTCCAATTATGACTGATTCGGGAGGCTATCAAGTATTAGAATACGGGAAAGTAGATGTAGGGGAAATAGAAATAGCAAAATTTCAGGAGAATATTGATTCAGACTTCTGTAACATATTAGACAAGCCCACCAGTTTAGCAGATAATTGGGAAACAGCTAGAAACAGTGTAACGCAAACATTAGAATCATGTGAAATCACACTCAAGAACATAGAGCATAAATCAATTTGGATGGCTCCAATTCAAGGGGGAAAGTTTTTAGATTTAGTGGAATTCTCGTCGAAACAACTAGCAAAGATGGAATTCGATATGTTTACTCTAGGAAGTCCTACAGAGATTATGGAGAATTATGATTATACGCTTTTGGCAAAGATGATAATAACTGCAAAGAAAAACATACCTTCTGAGAAAGCTCTTCACTTATTTGGATTGGGCCACCCTCTTCCACTATCAATGGCAGTTGCACTTGGATGTGATACATTTGATTCGGCATCTTACATATTATATGCAAAACATGGACGATATTTCACTGAAAATGGAACACGAAACATAGACGAATTAGAATATCTTCCATGTATTTGTGAGACATGTAATAAATATTCAGTAAGAGAAATGAGAAGATTAGAACATAATGAAAGAATCAAGGCAATAGGAACCCATAACTTGTGGTTATTATGGAAAGAAATAGTTTCGACAAGGCAAGCAATAAGAGAAGGAAGATTATGGGAATATGTAGGAATTCGAGCAAGATCTCATCCAAAGATGTGGGATGCCTTTGTTTATATTTCGAATAATATGGACGATATTTCAGAATTTCAGAAGAATTTCAAGTCAAAAGGCATGTTTCTTGCATCATTTCCCGACAATAGAAGACCAGAATTAAGGAATTATCAAAAGAAAATAAAGGAATTTTTCAGAAAAATAAATAGTAAAAGAATAATAATTATTCCAGCAACAAAAAATAAACCATTACTTTATAATAATAAATTAAAAAATGTATTAGAAAATAAAAACAGCAATTACATAATTGGATATATAATTCCACCAATTGGATTTGTGCCATATCAGATTACAGATATTTATCCAATATCTCACATAGAGAGTTCATATGAAATAAAAAAAGACAACAAGGTTACGGATGAATTGATTAAAATATTAAAAGAACAATTCATCATATTAAATCCAGAAGAAATCACATACATGAAAGACAATAAACTCGATCAAAGAGTTGTTGACTTTATTCTGAGAGAATTGAAACCTAAAAGAATTATAGAGGGAGAATTAGACATGATTTATGAAGAAATAGAAAAAATATTAAACAATTAGGAATAAATATTTGACGGACTGGATTTTGTATTATCAAGTAATTCAGGTTGATCATTTTCAAGTTCAAGAGCTTGTTCTACAAGAGTATCAACTTCAACATCTAAATTAAAAATATTAGAAAGAATCTTTACAGCTTCAGATGCAGCACGAGGATCCAAACGAATAGAAGTGGCAAAAGGTAACAATCCAAGAGTAGGAAAATTACGAACTTCCATAAAATTAAGCATTTGAGCAACAGGACCGATGATAATCCTCTCATCTTCTAGAGGTTTAGAATCAGACAAAGATTCTGGAAGTTTGTAAGAAGAAGTTTTAACATAACGGAAATTTGAATCGTCTTTTTTGAGTTGTGCGTCAAGACCGCCCAATAATATTAATTCTTTGAAATTCTTTTCAAGAATTATTTCGCATACGTTACGAAGGAATACGATTTCGTTGCCTTGTAGAGGAGGAACAGCAACACGGAGAAATGCAATATTATCTTTTTTGTATATTTCAAAAGGAGTAATAATCTTTCCTGAATTAATAGATGAGACAGGAGATAAATAATCAGTTTCAAATACGCCTATTCGATCTGGTTTAAGAGTATTAATAAGATGATTTAGAGCTAAGAATCCAGTAGAACCAATTCCATGAAACCCAGTAATCAACGACAATCCATTTACATCAAGGTCTTCAGGGAACAACTTAGCAGAAATCATTAATGATTAAATATTGAAGATGACTAAAAAACTTACTGATAATTAGATGAAACTAACTACACTTGGTGCTTCGAGAGAAGTAGGCCGCTCTGCATTTTTGTTAGAAATTGAGAATAAAAAACTAATACTTGATTACGGAGTACAAATAAGACAGCCAATGACATGGCCATTACACGTAAATCCAAAAGAAGTGGATGGAATAATACTAAGCCATGCACATTTAGATCATAGTGGAGGACTTCCGTCATTTTATGTTTCAAATGAGATTAAAACATATTGTACAAAACCAACTGCTCAGATTAGCAATCTGCTAATTGATGATTTCATCAATCTATCAAATGATGTTACAAAACAATATCTCCCTTACCAACATCAAGAATTGGAAAGAATGAAAGAAAATATTGTAGAAATAGAAATGAATTCTGAATTCAACATAGGAGATGTAAAGATCAATTTCATGAATGCAGGACACATGCCAGGAAGTGTAAGTATGGTAATTGAAGGAGATGGGAAAAGAGTAGTTTATACAGGCGATATTAATTCATCTGATCAAAATTTGGTCAAAGGAGCTGATACGAAATATGGAGAAGTAGATTTACTCATAACAGAAGCAACATATGGAATAAATGACCATCCAGAGAGGGAAGAAGTAGAAGAAGAATTCGTAAGTTTTGCAAAAGATATTACAGAAAGAGGAGGAACATTACTAGTCCCTGCATTTGCAGTAGGTAGATCTCAGGAAATTGCATGTGTTCTTGAGGCTCACAACTTCTCACTTCCTGTAGCAATGGACGGTATGGCATTAAAAACAAATCAGATTTTATTAGAAAATTTGGAATTCTTAGGAGATTCCAATCTATTCACACGTATGATAAATGGTTTGACAGAAGCAAAGAATTGGAAACAAAGAAAGGAATTGATGAATACACCAGGAGTTATAATTGTACCAGCTGGAATGATGGTAGGAGGTTTATCTTCTTATTACAAAGGAAATATTGCAATGAATGAAAAGAATGCAATTTCACTGGTTTCATATCAAGCTGAGGGTACACCTGGAAGAACATTATTAGAAAAGAAAATGATCAGGGTTGATGGAAAATTAAAAAAGATAAAGGGAAAATTTGAACATTTTAATTTTTCTTCTCATAGTGGAAGTAAACAATTATTTGAAATGATTGATGGAATCAAAGGAAGTCCGACAATTGTAGCTGTGCATGGAGAAGAAGAACAATCTACCAGTTTTGTAGAAAAAATACAAAAAGATTATGGGTATGATGCGATAGCCCCAGAATTAGGAGACAAAATAATAATCTAATTTTCTGGATCTTCAGGTAGTTCTGTTCCAAGATATTGATATGTACCGATTTTAAGGACTTTCAGAGATAAAAGAGCGCATTTTATTCTAGCAGGACCCAAAGAAGGAGTTCCTAATTCTTCCAACAGTTCATCTTTAGTGAATTTAGATAATTCATCGACAGTTTTATCCATAAGCATATCGGTGAGTATAGACGCAGAAGATTGACTAATGGCACATCCTTCACCGTCAAATTTTATGTCTGAAACAACATTGTCTTTTAGTGTTATATCAATACTAATTCTATCCCCACAAACAGGATTGTTGTCTTGTGCAGAAATATCAGGGTCAGTAAGTTTACCTTTATTTCTAGGATTTCTATAGTGATCTAGAATAATTTCTTTGTATATATCGTCACTCATTAAGTCAACACACTTCTTACTTTTTGTAAACCATCGAATAATTTATCGATATCTGATTCATCATTATAGACATAAAAACTGGCTCTCGTAGTAGCTGGAACTCCTAGTTTTTCCATAAGAGGTTGAGCGCAATGATGTCCTGCACGAACTGCTATAGATTCTCCATCAAGAATTGATGCAATATCATGAGGATGAAAATCTGAATAAGAAAATGACATAACGCATCCAGTGGAATTTTTATTTTCAAGTCCAAAGATTTTAAATTCTTTCAAATCTGAAAATTTTTCTACAGCGTATGAATAAAGTTCTTGTTCATGTTTATGAACATTAGACATGCCAAGATTATTTAGATAATCAACAGCTTTTCCTAAACCAATTGCTCCAACAATGTTTGGAGTGCCAGCTTCGAATTTCCAAGGTATTTCATTCCATTGAGCATCATTAAGACTTACATTTGAAATCATATCCCCTCCATAAAGAAAAGGCTCCATATTTTCAAGAATTTTTTTCTTGGTATGAAGAACTCCAATACCAGAAGGTCCCAACATTTTATGTCCTGAAAAAACAAAGAAATCACTATCTATAGTTTGAACATCTACGGACATGTGTGGAACTGATTGCGCAGCATCAACGAGAGTAGTAATTCCATGATTATGCGCTTTCGAGATAATATCTTTTATCGGATTAATTGTTCCTAAAACATTTGATACATGAGTTAAAGAAAGGAATTTTGCATTTTCTTTGAATAGTTCTTCAAGATTATCAAGGATTAATGATCCGTCAGTTTGAATTTTGATAAATTTAAGGTTGAGTTTGAGTTTTTTAGCAATGATTTGCCAAGGTACAAGGTTACTATGATGTTCCATTTCAGTTAAAATTATCGAGTCTCCTTCTTTCAAATTAGAAGGTATCCAAGTATTTGCAACGAGATTTATAGCCTCGGTAGCATTGCGTGTAAATACAAGTTCACGAGATGAATTAGCATTTATGAATTTTGCAAGAGTATTACGAGCATTTTCATAAAGTTCTGTTGCTTCAATACTTATTGAGTAAATTCCTCGGTGAATATTTGAATTATAATTCTTGTAGTAATCAGAAATCGAATTAATTACTTCATTTGGTTTTTGAGTAGTAGCGGCACTATCAAGATAGATAATATTTTTACCATTAATTTTTCTTGAAAAGATAGGAAAATCCTTTTTGATATCTTGGAAATTAGAAATACTCATTATAATGAATCACGAATCCAATCATAACCTTTGTTTTCAAGTTCTTCAGCTAAAGACATTGAACCGGATTTGACTATTTTGCCATCCATAAGTACATGAACGAATTCAGGTTTTACATACTTCAATATACGCTGATAATGAGTAATTAATAGTATTCCAAGATCAGGACCAGACATTTTATTTACTGCCTCTGAAACAATTTTTAATGCATCTATATCTAGTCCAGAATCAGTTTCGTCAAGAACTGCAATCTTAGGTTGTAAAACAGCCATCTGAAGAATTTCACTTTTCTTTTTTTCGCCGCCAGAAAAACCTTCGTTTAAGTAACGTTTAACAAATGATTCCTCTACTCCAAGAACGTCCATTTTTTCTCTAAGATATTTTCTAAAACCAATGATAGATAAGGGCTTGCCGTCAGGAGTTTCAGACACAGAATTAAACGAAGATCTAAGAAAATTAAAAACACTCACTCCAGAAACTTCGTGTGGATATTGAAATGCCAAAAACAATCCTTTTTTTGCTCTTTTATCAGGTGAGAGAGTAGTTATATCTTCTCCATCAATCAATATTTCTCCTTGTGTAATGACATATTTTGGGTGTCCCATCAGAGTATTAGCCAAGGTGCTTTTACCTGATCCGTTAGGACCCATTATAGCATGATTTTCACCTTTATTGACAGTAAGAGTTAGACCATTTAGGATAGTTTTATCCTCTACAGAAACATGTAAATCTTTAATTTCAAGAGTAGATTGCATATCCTTTAAACTAAATCAAATCATATAAAGATATAACATGTGTTATTAATTTTCAATTTTAATTATTTCAATCATTTAAATAATCATATAACGGCTTAATATTTGAAGAATATTGCAAGTGCAATCAGATGTCTCAAATGCTGAAGAGATTGTAAAAAATGTAGGTAATACACCGCTCGTCAGATTGAATAAATTATTTGAACAAAAAGAAATATATGCAAAAATTGAATGGTGTAACCCTTCAGGTTCGGTAAAAGCAAGACCTGCTTCGTGGATGTTAAACGAAGGAGAGAAAGATGGAAATTTGGTTAGAGATAAGACTACAGTAATTGAACCAACTTCAGGTAATACAGGAGTTGCATTAAGTCATTTTGCAAAATCGCTCGGTTATAAAATAGAGTTAGCGGTTCCAGAACGAATGAGTGACGAAACTAAAGATATTTTAAAAACAAACGGTGCAAAACTTTTGGAAACAGAAGATGACTTATGTCCAAGAGTTGGACCAGGTACAGATCAAGCAATAGCTTTAGCATCGGCTTTAATAAAAAACCACCCAGGAGAATATTATTCACCTGATCAATACAATAATGATGCAAATTTTAGATCTCACTATCACGGTACTGGTCCAGAAATATGGAAAGCAACAAACGGAAAAGTAGGAGCTTTTATAACAGGAATTGGAACAGGTGGAACAATAACAGGAGTTGGAACATACCTAAAAGAAAAAAATCCAAATATTAAGATAATTGCTGCAGAACCACAAAAAGATCATAACATACAAGGTTTAAGAAATTTAGAAGAATCTGAAAAACCTGAATTATTGAAAAGAAGAATGCAAGTCATTGATGAAAAGATAACGGTTACGGATAAAGAATCGTTCGATATGATAAAACAACTGGTATCGACAGAAAATTTATTTGCAGGACCTTCAACAGGATCTGTTTTAGCAGCATTAAATAAGACAATAGGTGAATTAGAAGGAAAAATTGTATTGTTATTTGGAGACAATGCAGCAAAATATAAGAGTATTTATAGTAAATTCGGAGTATATTCAGAAGAAGAATTTGAAAAAAAATTAATAGAATCAAATAACAATTGCTTTACTTGCACATATTCTAATGACAATCCAGAAGATTTGTGCAAATTAAATTAGAGTACAGATTTACCGTTAACTTTTACGCCTGAACCAGCAAATATTTCGCCAATAACGTCACTCTTAATTTTGTATTCATCGAGGATAGAAACAACATTGTTATGTTGGGATTTTGGGCAAATAATAACAAAACCATATCCCATGTTAAAGGTTCTATGCATTTCCCTATCCGATATATTACCTGTTCTTTGAATTAAATCAAAGATTAAAGGAGGTTCAGGCAAATCAATTGAAAAACCAACAGAACCAATTCTAGGTAATTTAGTAAAAGCGCCACCAGTAATATGAGCAAGACCGTGAATTGGTTTTATATTGTTTAAAATATCCATGACAGCTTTAGAATAAATTATTGTAGGTTCTAGCAACAGATCACCTAAGCGTTTTGATTTGTATATTTTTTTACGAAGAGAATATTTTTCTAATAAAACTTTACGTGCAAGTGTGGCGCCATTAGAATGAATTCCAGAACTTCTTAATCCAATAATTATATCTCCAGATTTAATTTTGCGATCAAGCATGTTAGTTTTTTTGTTTATAATACCAATAGCAGATGCGGCAAGATCAAATGCTTTGTTTCCATATCCTTCAATTACATCAGGCATTATTGCTGTTTCGCCACCAATTATAGGAGTGTCAGATAATTTTGCTCCCTTAACTAGACCTTTTGTTATCTCTTTGACTAAAACAGGATTGTTCTTTTTCAGAGCAATGTAATCAACAAGAGAAATAGGTTCAGCTCCCACACAAATAAGATCATTTACATTCATTGCTATACAATCAATTCCAACTGTATCAAATTTTGAATATTGTTGAGCAATTAGAACTTTAGTTCCAACTCCATCAGTATGTAAGGCAAGATAATCGTTATTTCGAAGTTTTATAACACCTGCATAGTGACCTGAACCAGTAATTACTTCGCCAATACGACCATTTCGAAGAGAAAGTGTTGAACCAATTAATTTAGAGATCTCAGAGTGACTAAACTTGATACTACGAATATCTACGCCAGCTTTTTTGTAGGACCAAGATTTAGTCATTTTCAGTTATTTTGAAAAGTTCTCATAAGCAGTTGCATATCTTTCTTGTATTAAATCTACGAGATCTTGAGGAAGTACAGGTGGAGGAGGTAAATCAGAGTTACTTTTTCTGGCATCGTCAAGTTGTTTTTTATAGCCGGAATCAATTAGCCAATCACGAAGAATTTGTTTGTCGTAGCTTTCTTGATTTTTTCCAACTTGATATTTAGCTAAAGACCATAATCTGAATTCATCAGGACCAATTGAATCAGCAAGAAGTATATTTCCTGATTCATCTTTACCAAACTCAAGTTTAAGATCAGCAATTAAGAATCCAGACTTAGATGCCATGTCAAGTATTTTTTTATAGATATCAATGGAAGTGTTTTTTAGATAATTCAATTCTTCCTCAGAAACAATTTTCTGAGAAATAATTTCTGATTCGGTAATAGGTTCGTCTTTAATGTCAGATTTTGTTGTTGGATCAAAGATAGGTTCTGGTAATTTAGTCGCTAAAACATTGTCGCATTCAATTTCGATTTCTCCGTTGTTAACTCGATCAAATAGGCCACCATAAAGATAACCACGTACAATACATTCAACTGGAATCATATCTAATTTTTTGACAATCATTTTTGTAGAATCAACTGTTTCAATTAGATGATGAGGTACATTGAGATTATCAAAGAAGAATTTTGCAAAATCACGTAGGTTTTCTCCTTTCTGTGGAATGTCAGTTGGAATAACTACATCAAAAGCAGATATACGATCTGAAAATTCAAACATTATTGTATCAGGATTAGAAGGAGATTCATAGGCAGCTTTTACTTTGCCTTGCTTAATCAAAGAATAATCAGAATTTGAAGAGCTCATTGTGTTTTCCAACTTTTACGATATTCGACGAGTTTTTTATGAAGTGTTTCGTTATTTAGGCACAATATAGCAATTGCCAATAATGCGGCATTTTTACCATTATCGATTCCAACAGCAGCAACGGGAATACCAGGAGGCATTTGTGCAATAGATAATAAAGAATCAATTCCTCCAAGCTTGGCTTCGACTGGAACACCTATAACAGGTTTAGTTGTGAGAGCAGATAGAACTCCAGGAAGATGTGCAGAAAGACCTGCAACACCAATAAATATATCAGCGTCAGAATTTGACACGTATTCTTGCAATTCATCATGATTTCGATGTGCAGAGATTACACGAATTTCATGTTCGACGCCAAAGTCATTAAAAACTTTGCCAATTGAATCTGTGATATTCGAATCAGATTTACTGCCAGAAATTACAGCTACTTTGTTACTCATTTTCAATTAAACCTATGTCCCTTCTATAATACATATCTTTCCATTTAATTGAATTTATTAATTTATATGCTTCGTCTCTAGCTGCTGAAAGAGTAGGCCCTTTACCAATAATATTTAAAACACGACCTCCTTTAGAATATAATTTATTACTTTTCTTTTCAGTACCTGCATGTAATACATTATAATTATTTTCTATTATTATTTCAGAACCGGTTATTGGTTTTTCAGGATAGCCGGGAGAAGATATAACCACACATATAGTAGAATCCGGAAATAATTTGTAATCAGTAACAGAATTCAATTCTCCTTTACTAGAAAGATACAGTATTTTTAGTAAATCATTTTTTATACGAGGAAGAAGCACTTGGCATTCTGGATCTCCAAAACGTACATTATATTCTAAGATTTTTGGTCCGTTTTCAGTAAGCATTAATCCAACATATAAAACTCCACGATAAGTACGTCCTTCTTTATTCATTGAATCAATAGTTTTTTGAGCAAGAGACAAGATTTCTTTTTCTAAGTTTTCATCAACGTATTCAACAGGGCTATATGAACCCATGCCGCCAGTATTGGGTCCTTTATTCCCTTCAAAAATTGGTTTATAATCCTGAGCAAATCCCAAAGGCAAAACAGTATTTCCATCTGAAATAATGAAGAAACTAGTCTCACGTCCTTCCATAAACTCTTCTATAACAATAGAATTACCCGCAGAACCAAATTTATCATTGATTAACATATCATTAATAGCATCTATTGCCTGAGATTTTTCATTTGCAATTATAACACCTTTGCCTGCAGCTAAACCATTTGCTTTAACAACAATAGGCATGTTTTTGGATTCAATATATGAAATTGCAGAATTTGCGTCAGAAAATGTTTCATAATCAGCACTAGGAATTTCATATTTTTTACATAAATCTTTCATAAAAATTTTTGAACCTTCAAGTTCAGCTGCTTTAGAATCAGGTCCAAAAACATGAATGTTTTCATTTTGAAGTATATCGGCAACTCCATTTGTTAATGGAGCTTCAGGACCGACAATTACAAAATCAATTGAATTGTCTTTACAAGTACTAAGAACGAAATCATTATCCATTATATCGCCTTTTATACAAGTTGCAATATTTTCTATTCCGGGATTACCAGGTATACAATAAAGTTCGTCTAAAAGTTCTGAATTAGAAATAGAAAGACAAATTGCATGTTCTCTTCCACCGCCACCAATAACTAATACATTCAGAATAAATCACTCCAAGTTTTCATTACTAAGATTACGATTAAGAACGCCATATTCACCGTCATGGCAAGCCATACATAATTGAGAAGACTTTTTCCCAATACCGGCGGAGAGATTTTCGACAGTATTATAACCAACAAAATCGGCATTAACAGATTTGCCGACTTTTTTGTTTATTGTTTCTATATCCGAATTTTTTCCAGATGTATTATAAGCAATTAACTCTTCATGAGTAGGAAAATCTATTCCAGCACGACATGGATGTCTGATAGGAGGATAAGTAACAAGAATTTTAACACTTTTTGCTCCAGAATTACGAAGTGTTTTTACAATAGCCCTAGAACTAATTCCGCGAACTATACTATCGTCGATAACAATTACGTCTTTGCCATCAACTGCGCTTTTTACGGGCATTATCCAACGGTTAATTTTTAGTCTTTCCTTATATTTTGGTTGAATAAAACTCCTCATACTTCCACGCTTAGCATATCTATCTTTCATTAATCCTTCTACCATAGGAATGCCAGATTTTTCTGAGAATCCAAGAGCTGCAGGACGTGCAGAATCAGGTACTGGAACTACAACATCGCCATTAACGTCATACATTTCAGCAAGCATTTGCCCTAATTTACGTCTACTTTCATAAACACTAGTTTGATCAATTACAGAACTAGGATGTGCAAAATAAATATATTCAAATGAACAATGAGCAGTTCTTTCACCTCGTGAAAATGAATGTGATTCTAATCCTTTATTTGATATTTTTATAATTTCGCCAGGATTAACGTCTCGTGTTAATTCAGCGCCAAGCATTGAAAAAGCGCAACTTTCTGATGAGACAAGATATGTTTTCGATTTTTTATGCCAACCAATACATAATGGTCGAAAACCACGGGTATCTCTGAATGCGTAAATTTCATTATTAGGAGTTAAAATAACAAAACAATAAGCACCTACGAGTTCATCGCATAAGAGTGTAATAGATTTGAACCAATCAAAGTTATTTGTTTTAAGGATTGTCAATAATCTTTTTCCAACAATAGAAGTGTCATTTATTCGTCTAGGTTTTTTACCTGTAAGTTTTGTATTAACAGAATTAAGATCGCAAACAGTTCCATTATGTGCTATACAAAATTTCTTGTTGATAGAAAAAGGTTGAGCGTTAGAAAGGGATGTTCCACCCGCAGTAGAATATCTAACATGTCCAATTGCCACATTAGTTTTCATTTGTTGAAGAACTAAGGCAGATTGATCTAAGTTATCAGTAACAAGTCCATTTTGTTTAAATGGATTCATAGTTGGAGTGGCAATCCCCCAAGCTTCTTGACCACGATGCTGTAAACCACGTAAACCTATGGTCACCAAAGGAATGACGTCAGTTTTAGAATTAGAAAAGGCAGCAAATAAGCCGCATTTTTCTTTCATATTTGACCATCCATAAGCTTAGTTAAACTAGCATAAACATAAGATCTAATATAATCAAGATCGCAAGAAAAGAGATTATCATCTTTATTAAAAATTTGTAGTTCATGACCTCCAATTGAACCGATTATTGAAACTGGAATATCATGATTGCGAGCTATATTTATAAGATTATTGAAGTTCTCATTTTTAATTGTTACAAGGAAACGTGAATGAGATTCGGAAAATAATAAGTCGTCCCATCGTTTACAATTAGTAGGAATGGAAGAAAGGTCAATAGAAGCTCCCATATCGCTAACAGTACACATTTGAAGTAAAGAGTGAATTAAACCGCCTTTTGAGCAATCATTAACAGCTCCAAATAAACCAACTTTAATTCCATCACGAACAAGTTTTTGAGCGCGTTTTTCAAGTTCAAAATTCAATTTTGGAGTAAAACCAGATTGTTCAAAGCCTGAAGAAGAATAATATTCTGAACCTCCAAGTTCGTCAAATGTTTCACCGACCATAACTAACAAAGGTCTAGAATTATTAAATTTTCTAGTACGAAGATTATGTTCTCCTTTTATTAATCCAGCGACTGAAATTACTGGACTCGGTTTAATTGCTTCATGGGTTTTAGCATCTTCATTGTAAAAACTTACTTTTCCTCCCACGCAAGGAAGTCCAATATAAGAACAAAAATCGGAAATTGATTTTATGGTTTCGTTAAAAGTCCAAAAGACATCAGAATTACTTGGATTTCCAAATTGTAAATGATCCAACATAGCAATTGGTTCAGCACCTACAGAAATTACATTACGCATAGCTTCTGCAACGACACCGGCAGATCCATTATAAGGATCAAGATAACAATGAGAAGGATTTCCATCAACCGAAATGGCAATAAATTTATCAGGAGCAATTCGAATAACTGAAGCACCAGATTCACCAGGTTTTACTACAGTATTAGTTCCTACTTCATGATCATATTGCTGAAAAACCCATGATTTATTTGCAAGGTTGGGAGATGAAAGAACTTTCAATATTGTTTCTTTAATATCAGATGGCAGTTCGGGTTTAGAAATAGATTTATTATCTAAATATTTGGGTTTAGTTTTAGGCCAATGAATTAAGGGAGCATTAGCAATTAGTTCTGTAGGTAAATCAACTATGACTTTTCCATTACTATTAATAACAACATGCTTTGTATCAGTAACTTTACCAATTACAGAATATTGTAAATTATATTTATCAAAACATTTAGAAATAGTATCAAAATTATCAGGATGCATTATGAATAACATTCTTTCTTGAGATTCAGAAATAAGGACTTCATAAGGCTCCATTCCAGATTCACGTAAATGAATTTTTTCAAGGTCTACTTCAACTCCCGTTTTTCCCATATCACTTACTTCAGACAGGCAACAAGCCAAACCACCGCCTCCTAAATCTTTAAGACCGGATACAAGACCAGTACTCAGAGCATCCATTGTACCCTCGATAATTAATTTCTTAATGAAGGGATCAGGGATTTGTACTGCTGAACGATCAGTAGGTTCATCTTCCAAGTCTTTTGATGCGAATGAAGAACCATGAATTCCATCTCGGCCAGTACTATTTCCCAATAGAACTAGTATATCACCAACATTTTTTGCTTCAGAGAAGATTAATTGTTTCTTTTTTCCCACTCCAATAGATACTACGTCAACTAAACAATTGGTATCATAACAAGTGTCAAAAGAAAGTTCCCCTCCTATAGTAGGAATACCAACACAATTACCATAATCTGCAATTCCACGAACAACATTCTGCAACAACCAACGATTATTGGGATTAGTGAGATTGCCAAATCTCAATGAATCGAGGACAGCAATAGGACGTGTGCCAATAGAAAGAATATCGCGCAATACACCGCCAACTCCAGTAGCAGCCCCTCCATAAGGATCTATAGCAGAAGGATGGTTATGACTTTCGATATGCATAGTTAAGACCTGTCCATTATCTACATCCAATACTCCGGCTTCATAGCCTGGTCCAAATAAAACACGTTTGCCTTTAGTAGGAAGAAGTTTTAGAAGTGACTTTGAGGATTTATAGCTACAATGTTCAGACCATTGTGCATCAATCATTGAAAGTTCAATATTATTAGGTTTGCGATTAAGTGATTTCTCAACATATTCTAATTCATTATCAGTAAGAGAATGTTCTACAAATTCAGTTTTGCTCATTGTTTAAACACCTCATCCTTTATCTGTCTAAGTTCAGTAGCAATTTGTTCTAAAGCCTTGGCGATTCTTATTTCATTATTGTTACAAGATTCGCAAAAATGTTCGTGACGATGAATTATATTTTTACTCACTGAATCAATTAACTTACATGATTCACAGGAATGTTCGCTCATTCTTTCAACATAACCTCGAGAGATAAGATCATTGAACGAAAGATTCCAATTCCGTCATTAGATGAATATGGACTCAATAAAGAATCAGATGCACGTTCAGGATGTGGCATCATTCCAAGAACATTACCATCAGAGTTAGAAACTGCTGCAATATTAGATATTGAACCATTAGGATTATTATTCATAGAAGTATTACCGTCAGAGTCAGAATATCTTAATACAATTTGATTATTTCGTTCAAGTTCTTGAAGTTTATCTTCGCTTACGTAATATCTTCCTTCATTATTTGCAATAGGCATTCGAATAATTGAATTGGATTGAAAAGAATTAGTAAAAAGATTATTAGTTTCAACTTTTAGATCAACCCATTTACAAATAAATTTAAGATTGGAATTTGTCAATAAAGCTCCAGGAAGTAAACCAGACTCGACTAATATTTGGAAACCATTACAAATACCAATAATAGGTTTTCCTTTGAGAGAGAGTTTTTTGAGTTGATTAATTACTGGACTATATGCAGCTATAATACCCGCACGTAAACGATCTCCATAAGAAAAACCTCCAGGTAAAACTATTGCATCGTAATTTTCTAAATCAGTATTTTTTTCGTGCCAAATTAATGTAGATTCAACATTAAGAATTTCATTAAAAACTCTATAGGTATCAATATCACAATTAGTCCCAGGAAATTGAATAATAGCGACATTCAAGTCATTCAGTTCCCCGTACCGTACAAGAACTTACTAAAGGATTGTAAAGTCTAAGTTCATCACAAATAACAAGTGCCTTACTTTTAGCGTCTTCCAGATTTTCTGCCTTAACAATTAATTGGATAACTTTAGATACACTAACTGAAGTAACATAATCAAAATTATTACGTAATAATAAATCCTGTAAGATTGTTTCTCCTTCCGGATTACGAAGTTCGGGTTTGGGTGAAATTAATAAGTCAATTTTGAACTCAGAGACTGTTGCCACTTTACCCCAATTAAAATTGGGAATTAATATAATATATATCTAATGGCAAAACAATCAAATCGCCAAAGAATATATTTTCTGAATATTTTCTTCATCTCCGGAACTTTCATCAATTGGAGTTTCAAGAATTAATGGAAGGTTTTTGATAGCTCTATGTTTTAAGATTTCCCGGAAACCATCTTCGCCAATGTAACCTTTACCAATGTGCTGATGACGATCCAATCCATTACCTATTTCTCCTTTAGAATCGTTCAAATGAACAACTTTCAGATGTTTTAGACCTATGATTTTATCAAATGTTTGGATAGTATTGAGAGCAGATTTACGAGAAGATAAATCATATCCTGCTGCAAAAGCATGACATGTATCAAAACAAAATCCAATTCGAGAATTATCTTTAACGTTATCAAAAATATATTTTAATTCTTCAAATTTAGAACCAACGTTATTTTTTGTTCCTGCAGTGTTTTCTAAGATGATCATAGTTTCATTAGGAACGTCAGATAATGCTGAATTGCAAGCTTTAATTACTCGTTCAAGTCCATTTTCTAAACCGGTACCAAGATGACTACCAATATGAGTAACAACATATTTAATTCCAAGTTTATTACACCTATCTAATTCCGAGCTTAATGTTTTAATAGACATAGCATGAACTTCATCTTTAGGAGATGAAAGATTAGGAAGATAAGGCATATGACAAATTACGTCAGATATATTTTCAGATATTACTTTATTTTTGAAAGTTATGATATCAGATTCTTTTAAATCAGAATATTTCCAACCTCGTGGATTACGAGTAAAAATTTGAAATGAATTTAAATCAAGTGATCTAGCCCTATCAATTGATAAATCTATAGAACCTGAAATAGATACATGAACGCCGAGTTTCATTTATAATGTTTATAATTTCATACCAAAGCTTTCGGCGAAATCTGCGAAATCAGAATGAGAACGTAAATATTCAATTCCTTTGTGACTTAAAATATATCTTTGATTATTATCAACAGTAATTTGTTCTACAAGTCCAGAATCAACAAGTCGGGTAATAATTTTTGTAGCTCGTCCATAAGAAAGATTGGCTTTTTGTATTATGCGAGTAATTCCTAAACCAGATTGTCCTTCACTTCCATCATTAATAGATGACAGAACATCGGCAACAATTTTAACTTGAGATCTATAAACGGACATTATTTTCTTCTCCTTTGTATGTATTGAAACTACTTACTGGTGTATAAAGCATTATGAATCCAATTAATTTGACTAAAATAGAAGAAATCATTAACGGGCTTAAACCTGAGTAAAATAAGGCTAGCCACCTTATAAATTCACCGGCAGATAATGCTGCAAATCCAAGAAACATATAGAGAATTGGGCGTTTTTTTGATTCGAGATAAGATAAAAGAGTCTCAAATGAGCCATAAAGTAGAAAAACAAATGAAATTGACTTTAGAATAGATAAAACAGAAACAGTAGTTAGAAATCCATATGCAACGGAAACAGCCGAGGCTTTTTGATATGACTTGATTCCATGGCCCAAAGCAAGGATAAAGTATCCTAACAATTCAAAAGATGCGGCAATAATGAAGAATAAAGAAGTTAGAGCAATTGATATATTGAAGAATTCGAATCGGAAATTCAAGATTAGATCCGATTGAAAAGTAAGATTATAGAAAACAGGAAATATATACGTAAATGCAGTTAAGAAGAAACCAATAGTCAGAGCAATAAAGGAAATAGTTAGTCTAAGAAGTGTAGGACTACGTGTATTTCTATAACCTTCTCGGGATATTCGCATGACACGGTATCCAATAAAAGAGCCAATAAGATAAAGCAACCCTTCGATTAATTTATATTCCGAAAATAGAAAGTATGATCCTAGCACAATAAGTAATAGATTAGACGATTTATATATCTTAAATCATCGAAATAAAGAATAAACTATTATGATAAAGAGACTGACAATAATCAACAATGGAGAAGTGACAAATGTGAAATTGTTGTTCTTATATACATAAATTATAAACCAAGAAATATTTGTTGAAATAAGAAAATTAAATCTTTTTAAAATTTCAGGAAGTAGTACTAAAAATAACCCCATGAGAAGAAAGAAATAGCCAATATTTGATATATTGTCAAAACTAATCAACGAGCTATAAATAACCATTAATGAGATATATAATGTTTTACAGGAAATTTATTGGTTTATATATAACAATAATACTTATCTATGAAGTTAAGTCCATCATTCCTGTGAGTCGAAGAAGGGAAGACAACTGTTAAACAGGATAGATATTAAGATAAGAGATTTCTCTAAGAAAAAAGGCGGTAATTATGGAAGTATGTAATAAGTGTGGATTACCAATGGATCTTTGTGTATGCCAGGAACTAGAAAAAGAAGATTCAAGAATCATTGTAAGGCTAGAAATGAGAAGGTTTAGAAAACCAACTACAATAATTGAAGGACTAGCGTCAAAGAGTACAGATGTTTCAGAAATTGCAAAGAAATTAAAAAATACATTAGCTTGTGGAGGTTCTGGAAAAGGAAAATTAGTAATACTTCAAGGAGATCATCGAGATGTATTAAAAGCTCATTTAATAAATCTAGGTTTTAGTGAGTCTTCCATAGAGGTACAATAAAAAAAGATGTTTCAAAAAATTAAAAAAATCATAAATGAACTAATTCAAATAAATAATTTAAAAACTCGAAATAAAGTAACAAATTCTAAGATAAAAATATGTCCTTCGTGCACATCAAAGTTAGAACCTCTCAATGAGCAATTAGAATGGTTAATGCCGCAAAAATATCTGTGTAAGAAATGTAATTATTTAGGAACAGCTTATTTTGAGCAATAATTTAATAGAGGAATAACATATTATCCGCATGGCTAGACCAACTTGGGATATATATTTCATGGAAATTGCACAACAAGTATCAAAGAGATCAACATGTGATAGAAAGAATGTTGGAGCAGTAATAGTCAAAGATAAAGTCATACTGTCAACAGGATATAATGGAAGTATACGTGGAGTAAAGCATTGTGACGAGATTGGTCATCTTATGGAAAATGATCATTGTGTAAGAACAGTTCATGCAGAAGTAAATGCAGTAGCTCAATCAGCTATGAATGGAACTGAAATTAAGAATTCAAGTATTTATCTTACGGCAAGTCCATGTTGGCCTTGTTTTAAAGTAATTGCAAACAGTGGGATTAAAAGGATATATTTTGGAGAGTTTTATAGAGATGAAAAAATATTCAAATTTGCTCAAGAATCAGGTATAGAATTAATAGATATGAGTAAGAAAAATGAAGATTAGTCTATATTTGTAATGCAGATTTTAAGCCTTTGTATCGATTACGAATGGTGACTTCAGTAACACCTGCAGCTTCTGCCACATCTTTTTGTGTTTTACTTTCTCCTTCCATGACACAAGCAACATACAATGCAGCTGCGGCAAGACCCATTGGATCTTTTCCAGCAGAAGTTCTAGTATCTTCAGCTTTACGTAGAATTATTAAAGCACTTCTTTTAGTTTTTTCAGATAAACCAGCCTTACTAGCAATTCTAGAAACACATTTTGTAGGATCTACAACAGGCATTCTCAAATCCATTTCACGGAGTAATAACCGGTAGCATCTTGCAATGTCTTTTTTCTTGATATTACATGCAGCGGCAACATCTTTTAATGTTCTAGGTGTTTCAGTATCACGACAAGCAGCATAAAGTGAAGCAGCAATAAGTGCAGAGATTGAACGACCTCGTACAAGACCCTTTTCAAGAGCTTTACGGTAAATATAAGCGGCTTTTTCAATAACAGCATCACTAAGATTTAATTTATCAGCTAATCGATCTAATTCACTAAATGCTTGTCTAAGATTACGATCAACTGGTTCATGTACTTGACTTCTTCCATCCCAAGTACGTAATCTTTCAATTGCAGCTTTCATAGAAGCAGGTAATGATCTACCTGCGGCATCTCGGTCTTCAGCACCAATAACGGTAGCTAACCCCATATCATGCATTGCGAGTGAAGATGGAACACCAGTTCGTGCTCGATCATCTTTTTCTTCTTTAGAAAATGCTCTCCATTCAGGACCTTCTTCTTCAATTTTATCTACAATAACATAACCACAGTTACTACAATTCATTTCACCGCCAGAAGAGTCTACGACAATTGGACCTTTGCCACAACGCGTACAGCGATCTATTTTCGTGCTTTTTGGTAACGAACCTAATTCTTCTTTCATTATAATTTCACCATTTTTTTTTGTTTTTAATATTTAAGCATTTTTATACTTAATACTTCCGGTTAGATGTAGATGTAATATTTAAACTTTATTATAGATACCGATTATGATAATGTAACGTATTGTATAATAACATATTTAGAAGAATAGATGATACGTTACTCGTAAATAGTGGAAAGAAAATTGGTAAAGATTGGAATAACAGAAAAAAAAGATGAAAATTTTTCAGAATGGTATACACAAACAGTATTAAAAGCAGAATTAATAGATTATTCACAAGTAAAAGGATTCATAATATTAAGAGAATATGGTTTCTCAATTTGGGAAAACATACAATCAATTCTCGATAAGGAATTTAAAAAAGACGGTACAAAAAATGCATATTTTCCATTGTTAATTCCAGAATCATTATTAAATAGAGAAGCAGATCATTTCAAAGGTTTTACACCTGAAGTATTCTGGGTAACAAAAACAGGAGATAGTGATATAGAAAATAAATTAGCAATAAGGCCAACTTCGGAGACCATAGCATATGAGTCATATGCAAAATGGATAAAGAGTTGGAGAGATTTGCCTCTAAAATTAAATTTCTGGAATTCTGTATTGAGAGCAGAAATAAAGGATACAAAACCATTTATTAGAACATCAGAATTTTTATGGCAAGAAGGACACACGGTACATGAAACTGAAGAAGATGCAATACAACAAGTTGAATTTATGTTAAAATTATATAAAAAATTCGTGAATGAATATTTAGCTGTACCAATACTTACAGGAAAGAAGAGTGACAAGGAAAAGTTTGTTGGAGCAGATTATACATTAACATTAGAAGGAATTATGCCGGATGGAAAGGCATTACAGATGGGAACATCACATCATTTAGGACAAAATTTTTCAAAACCATTTGAGATAAGTTTTCTAGGAAAAGACGAAGAACAGCACTTTGCATGGCAGACTTCTTGGGGAGTATCATGGAGATTAATGGGGGCTTTGATAATGACGCACGGAGATGATAAGGGATTAATTTTGCCGCCAAAAATAGCTCCTATACAAGTAGTCATAATTCCAATTTATTATGATGATGGAAAAAAGAACGAGATATTAGGCGTGATTAATGATATTGTAGAGAAATTTGATTCAAACAATATTAGAAGCTATGTAGATTCTAGTGAACAGCACACACCAGGATGGAAATTTAATCAATGGGAAATGAAGGGAGTTCCAATAAGAATAGAAATAGGACCAAAGGATTTAGAGAATAATTCCTTAGTAGTTGTGAAAAGAAATTCCAAAGATAAGAAGAATATCAGTATTAATGAGAATCCAGTTGATCAAATTGTGAAAGAATTAGACATAATGCAAGATGAATTGTTTGAAACTGCGAAAAGTAAACAGAGTAAAATGATATACGAAAGTAACAACTACAAAAAATTATGTGAAAGACTAAACAAAGAAAGAGGTTTTGTAAAAGTAGATTGGTGCGGAAATAGAGATTGTGAAGATAAGGTAAAAGATGAAACTGGAGCAGATATTAGATTGATTGAAGACGAGAATATAAATTCACTTTGCATAGTCTGTGAGAAGAATGCAACAAATTCAGTTTATTTTGCAAAATCGTATTAGCGTAGTTATTTATTCTAATATAACGAGGAAATAATATACATGGATTTATCTCAGATAATTATCATTAGCGTGCTTCAAGGAATAATCGAATGGTTACCAATTTCAAGTCAAGGAAACATTATAATTATAATGTCAGAAGTATTTGATTACAACATAGAGAATGCGTTAAAATTATCAATAATTCTGCATCTAGGAACAGTAATATCTGCATCCATTTACTTTAGAAATGAAATATTTCATATCGTAGTAAATTTGAGAAATTATAAATTTGGACATAGTACGGAATATAATTCACTTACTACATTCATAATTTTATCGACGTTATCTTCTAGCATAATAGGATTTATAATATTTTCAAGTCTACTTGAGATATCAGGAAATGTTTTATTCACATCAATAATTGGACTTGGATTAATTATAACAGGAATAATTCAGAAAACAATTAAATCAGATTTGAAGAATGAAAGGAATCTAGATAATAAAATAGCAATAGCAACTGGAATTCTACAAGGATTTGCAGCAATACCAGGAATTTCAAGATCAGGGATAACAACATCCTACTTGTTATTCAGTAGATTCAGTCCAAGTACTTCATTAAAATTATCATTCATGATGAGTATACCAGCAGTACTTGCAGCAAATTTATTCATATTATTTGGAGAAGGAATTCAAGATTTAAAATTTATAGAACTTGTCATTGCAGTGGCATTTTCATGCATTTCAGGTTTAATTTCAATAAGTAGTTTTATGAAAATTGCTCAAAAGATTAGATTCTGGATATTTTCAATAGTCGTAGGAGGATTATTGTTAATACCATATTTATTAGACATAGTAAGTTAAATTTGAGTTGACGAAAAGACATAGAATTATAAAGTAATTTTATAATTAATTCACATGAGTGAATCGCCTGAAACAAAACACAAAGTTCCAGTAAAAAACTATCCAGAAGGTACTAAACCAAAAAGAGTTGCCAAGGAAGTTACAGAAACATTAAAAGGAGTAGTAAGTGCAAAAAAAATTGGTAAATTAAAAAAACAATATGTGGAATGTCCAGTATTAAAAGAAGAGAGGAATTTTATAGAATGTTTTGCATGTAAGTCGCACATAAGACGAGTTATGGGTGAAGTAGACTGTGCAGGTGAATCTACAGAAATACAAGTATAGAAATATTACATACTTTTTGCTTGTTCTAATTTTTCGGGAAGGTATTTATCAACAATAGTAGTTAGACCATATTTACTAAAAGCTTCCAATTCGCATTTAGCTTTAATTTTCATAAATACATCAAGTTCTTTACTCCATACACCTTTTTGATAGCGAGGATCACGCTTCAGTTCAGAGACTCGTTTGAAATCGACTTCAGTCATTGGAATAGTAGGTAATTTGTATTTAGCAATATCAGATGCCCAGATTCCCAACCACTTAGCAGATGGTACGGTAAGATCGCGTAAGTGAGCTGCTCCTGCAGAACCAGAAACAATTACCATTGCAATATGTTCACCATAGACATCGCCGTCAGTCATAATATAAACAGGAAGATTTAGTTCTTTATGTAAACGTTTTAGCATGTATCGAGTAGCACGAGGGGCCTGTCCAGCAGTATCAATAATTATTGCTTTATACTTTGAATGAACTTTTTCTTCAACAAATCGATTAAAGAGACCGCCTTTTTCAATGGCAATAATCATTTCAGCAGATGTATCAACAAAATCAGCAGTACTGAGACTAGGACCAATCAAATATCCATCAGGGTGTGAAGATAGATTCAATCTATTTCCCTCATATCCAGGAACAGTATATTCAATATCTAAATCTCCGAAAATTGCTGAACGTTCTTCAGGATATATATTCAATCGTTCTCTTGCAGTAGATATAACAGATTCAAGATCAGTAATAATTGCATCAGATTCAGATTGATCATCATAGTCAACTGCATAAGCTTGTGAAGAATAATAAACATCTCGCAACGTGGATGATTTTTTGTTAGACATTAATTCATTGGCAAAAAATGCCAACCAAGTTAATTGAGTAAAGGGACGAATATGTTTAATATTAGATGCAGTACGTGACACAGTGTTAGAACCAAGAATATATTGTTTTGTTTTTTTATCATAAACAATATTTCTCACAGATCTACTAGGAAAATGGATAGTAGGAAATTTTTGAGAATCCAGATCAGAATAAATTTTGTTGCCAAGTTCTTTTAGTTGTAATTTAAGTTGAGCTTTATGTTTTTCTAAATCATTTTGTCGTTTTTTTGATTTAGTTTGTTTTTTAGGTTTTGCCATTAATTCTCCCCTTCCTCAAGATATGATTTCAACATTGGTTGGAAATTTGGTAAAGTTTTTTTGCCAGATAGATCTTTTGAAAATTCTGCAATTAGAGGAAGATATTTGGAATATATATCTCGTCTTCGTTTTACTGCTTCTTGAGAGGATTTACGAGACAAATGTAATCGAAGTTGTCGGAGAACTTCACGAACTGCATTTTTTAATTCGCGTTCAATTTCTGGTCGATCTGCAAGGAATTCTTTCCCAGCTGTTTTAAAAGGTACTTTAGTCGAACATACATGAGTAATTAATGCCAAAGGTGCATTATCGGGAATTTTATAGGCACGTTTTTTGTCTATTGCGAGATCTTTTACTACTTGCCAAGCAATATCACTGCCTTCATCATAAAGTAGAGGAATTCGATTAGCATAACGGAATAATTTTACACCACCACTACTAACTTTACCACCATATGCAAGTCCAACTTCTACAATAAATGGAAAACCCGAATATGCAGAAGGAGGTCGTATTGCAATAGTAGAAAATTCAGGTGAAAGTTCACTCATTATACCAGCATTCAATATATCTCGGCCAAGTGGTGATAAACAATGAGCGTCGGGAGGTAAAAATGATTCATAGTTATGCATTTCATCGACCATTTTTACTATATTTTCATATGCAAGATCTTTTGGACTTCCTGAATGATCTATACCTGCAGATTTAAAGAAATTAGTAGAAGTAGTAGCGCCTACTCGATGAAAATTATTAGTAAGTAATTTATGAAGAGTTTTATCCTTAGTATCTTCAATAAGACGTCTCATTCCTTCAAAATCAAATCCATGTGGATGAGGTTGAGTTTCTACGGGAGGTTTTGGTAACGAAGTGGTGCTTCTTGGATAATAAAACATTTTACCTTGTGCATCGATAAAAGATATTTCGGCATAAGGAGTAACTAATGCAGATTCTAAGAAATAATCGTGGACTTTCGCAGAAGCGCGAAATGAATCACCAGTAAGTAATAGTTCAACAGTAGTTCCAGTGGTTCCTTTTCCTTCAATTATTTCTTTTTTGATGATAACAGGTTCATTTTTTTGAATATCAATTCTTAAAGTAAATTTATGAGTTTTTTTTCCGTCAATTGAGGTATAAATAACTACAGGTTTACTCGTTGTAATTTGTCCATATAAAACAGCCATAGTTCCTCCCATACCAAACATACCACGAGCTTGTCGAAGTTTGTACTTGCTTCCGTAGAAAACACGACCAAAGGCATCGGGAGCTTTTTCAGGGTCTATTCCAGGTCCATTATCACTAACTTTAAGCTGGTAAGTACGAGGTTCAGAAGCGCGTAATTGATCAATCACAGGAGTCATTCTAACGTAGATATTAGGAAGAATTTCGGCAGATTCACAAGCATCAAGAGAGTTTTCTACTAATTCTCGAGTTGCAGTATAAAGTGCTTTAGCAGGATTACTAAATCCAGCTAAATCCCTATTACGATAGAAAAATTCACTAGGCGAAATGCCAGAAAAAGTAGTTTTAGTTTTCGACAACAGGGCCATCCTCCCATAATTGCATTCGGTCTAATTTAGACTGGGTGCGACTTTTTTGTAATAAATCATAAGCAGTTTTATGTTGGGCTCCTGAAATGAGTAAGTTTATTGCATTTTCAACTAATTTGATTTGTTCATATGAACCAATTATAGAAATAGAATGTCCATAAACAGAGATATTTGTATTAGATATTTCTTCCATAACTTTTCTGGCTTTGCCATTTTGACCAATTACACGGGATTTGATTCTAGAGATAGAATGTGATGATTTTTTAAAATGCTGAGTAAGGTCTATTATTGAGAGAAATTTATCCTCGTCGAGAAGATTAGAAGTACTAAGTTGTGAAAAACCATGAGCAATAGATTGAACTAAATCGACTGCAAGAAGAGGATTAGATGTTTCACTATCACTTGAAATATGAACTTCTCCACTACGACTATCTACATCGAGTTTGACATTACATTTTTGTTCAATCCAAAGTTTTGTTTTTCCTGATTTTCCAACAATAGAACCTATACGATCAATAGGTATACGAATAGTTTTATCAAACATCATTTTCAGTAATCTCCTTAAAGATATTTTCAGCATCCAAAGTAGTGATGCCTCGTTTAGAAAAGAATTTACAAATATTAATAATATCTCTCAATAAGAAATCTTTAGACATAGGATGTGAAACATCGACAGCAGAACCAAAATCAAATAATATTAAGTCATTAGAATTTTTAAAAACATTATATTCAGATAAGTCAGAATGAATAAGATTCGATTGTTGATATAATTGCTTAATCAACTTTAGAAGTTCTTCAAAATCAGATTCCTCAACCTCAGTTTCTGAAAGAGTTGGATAAGGAGCCCCATCAATTCCTAAAAAATCCATAACCAAGACATTTTGTTTTACAGCAATAGGTTTGGGAACAGGAAGATTAGCAGAATATGCTTTTGAGAGATTTTTAAATTCCTTTCTTGCCCATAATTCTATTAATTTATGTCCATGAGTATTGATATTTTTGAAGCGATGATCTCCTTCGATATACTGTAATCTTTTACGAAATTCTGAAGCAACGGTAAGATAAATCTTAATGGCGACATCATTTCCGTCTGGTGTAACACCCCAAAATATATTCGATTCTTTACCAGAATTAACTATTCCATTTAGATAAGAAAGTGTACCATTATTAAAAAGAGAATAAAGTGTAAGAAGAGTGGGTTTATTAAAAACATCTTGAAAAACTTGATAATCTTCAGAGCGTTTCTTCAATGAACGATTTGATTTTGCAGAATTATTTACTTTGTTTAAAGCTTTTTTTATTGCGCGATTATCAATTTGAGATGACATAGTCTACAAGTCCTTTGGAAGATGTCCTTGTGATTGCAACCATTCAACTTGCCCGACAGTATATCTCCAAAGAATATCTCCTCGATCATCTTCTTTAAAATCCCAAGGTGCGATTATAACAACGTCATTATCACGAATCCAAACTCTGCGTTTTAATTTTCCTCGTATTCTTCCAATACGAATCTTGTCATCGGCACATTTAATCTGAATTAATTCACTTCCTAGATGTTTAACAACTCGTCCGAACATTTCGCCTTCTTGAGGTAATTGGACCTCTTTGAGAGATTTTTCGTTTAGAACTTTTCGCTTACCCATTATATCACAATATAATTGGAAAAATTAGTAATAAACCCTATTGTAGGAATTTATAAATTAGGACAAAAGATACGCCTTCAATTTTTTTAATTGACTCAAGGGATACTAATTCCAAAGTAATTGCCAAATCTACAATATTATTTCCAACAAGATTAAGGGTGTCAGATTTTTTCAATAGTTCAATAGCTTGGTTTTCATCAATAATAGTACCTCCAAAGTAATCTTCAGAGATTTCAATTTCATAATCTCCTTCAGAAATAGTCGTTCCAATGTTTTCATTATCGCAAATATTTACAATATTAATATCACGATCATTAATAGAACGAAAATGGAAGGATTTAGAGGGCATATTTATCGAGAACCAGCAGTGGTTTTTGCGCCACAAGCCTCACAATTAATAAAATATAGACGTTTGACCTTTTCTAGAGATGTATCGTAACTGTCGCAAACAGTACAAACCACATATTGACGAATATATCGTTTGAGTATAAAATCAAAAGAATCAGGAGTTTTTCTACCAATAAAAATAGCACGGTCTCCGTCAAGAGATGCAGAAGTAGCAAGTTCTTTTGAGAGAAACATCATAAAATGTTCAGTAGTACGTCGTAATAATTTAGGATAGATAGAAAAATTTCTAAAAAATGTTTTTTGGCCAATCCAGAAAGTTTCTGCTTTGGGGATTTCGATTCTGTCTTGTTTCTTTACTTCGACTTTAGATAATTGATCTTCAATACGAGTTAAAAGTTCTTTATAAGAATCGTCTTTCATTAACATAGAAAACATAATCAAAAGATATAATTGTTTGCAATGAAAGGCGAATAATTATAAGCAAATAATTCCGTCATACGAATAATGGATCTAAAAGACATAATAAGAGATTATCCCGATTATCCAAAAAAAGGAATAATATTCAAAGACATGTGGCCAACAATAGAAGATCCAGATGCATTTGAACATATTTTAAAAGAATTTGAAAATGAATTTAGAGGAAAAATAGACAGAGTAATAGGAATAGAATCAAGAGGATTTATATTTGGAGCAGCATTGGCAAATAGATTAAAAATAGGTTTCACGCCTATAAGAAAGAAAGGTAAACTTCCTGGAGAAACAATATCAACAGATTTTGAATTAGAATATGGAAGCGCGTCAATAGAAATGAAAAATGAATCATTAAAAGGAAAAAATATTCTCATTATAGATGATTTATTAGCAACAGGTGGAACAGTGGAAGCTGCAATAAAATTGGTTGAAGAATTAGATGGAAATATCATTAGTTTAGGATTCTTAATTGAATTAGATTTCTTGAAAGCAAGAGAGATTTTATCTAAGTATGATATATTTTCAATAGTGAGGTATTAATGAAATGAAGGCAGAAATAGCAATAATTGGTGGAACAGGAATATACAATACGGAGATTATTTCAAATAGTCAGAAACTAGATTTAGAAACACCTTATGGTAAGACTTCTGATTCATTAACAATTGGAGAATTTAATGGGAAAAAAATTGTATTTCTTCCAAGGCATGGGAAAAAACATAGCGTTCCTCCACATAAAATAAACTTTCGTGCAAATATTTGGGCATTAAAGGAAATAGGAGTAAAAAGGATAATTGCACCTTGTGCAGTAGGGAGTTTAAGAGAGAACATGGAACCAGGACATATTGCAATACCTGATCAATTTATCGATAGAACTAAAGACAGAGATAGTACATTCTATGATCAAGGTACAGTAGCACATATATCAACGGCAGATCCATTTTGTCCTGAATTAAGAGATTTAACAATTTCAACAGGGAAGAAATTAAATTATGATATTCATGAAAAAGCAACGCAAGTATGTATAGAAGGTCCTAGGTTTTCAACAAGGGCAGAATCAAATATGTTTAGAAATTGGGGAGCTGACACAATAAATATGACGTTATTTCCAGAATGTGTTTTAGCAAGAGAATCACAGATTTGTTATGTAGCAATTGCAACTATAACAGATTATGATGTTTGGGCAGAAACAGCAGTATCGCATCATGAAGTATTAAAAACACTTGAAGAAAATGTAGAAAAAACGACTAACATTATACAGAATATTATTCCACAAATAAATAATGAAAGAAATTGTTTATGTGCAAATGCATTAGAAGGAGCAATTTAAATAAAAAGAAATGGATATTTTGATAGGAGAAAGTGAAGATAAAAAAAATGAGTAAAATTACAGATAAGAATTTAGCAGAAAAAGGTAAAAAATCATATGAATGGGCACGAAATAATATGCCTGCTCTTGTAACAACAATTAATAAAACCTCAAAAGAATTTTCGTTCAAAGGAACAAAGATAGCAGTTTGCTTGCATGTGACAAAAGAAACTTCAGTATTAGTAATGGGATTAAAAGAATTAGGTGCAGATGTATATCTAGCAGGAGCAAATCCACTATCAACACAAGATGACATTGCAGCGTATTTAGATTCAGAAGGAGTAAATGTTTTTGCATGGAGAGGTCAAAATGATAAAGAATATCAAGAGTGTATAGATGCTACGTTAGATGCAGAACCAGAAATCATAATGGATGACGGATCTGATGCGCATATAACATTACATCAGAATCAGAAATATGAGAAGAATAATGTTATTGGGGGGACAGAAGAAACAACCACAGGAGTAGTCAGATTAGAGGCGTTAGAAAAGAGTGGGAAATTAAAATATCCAATAATAGCAGTAAATAATGCTTATACAAAACATCTATTCGATAATCGATATGGAACAGGACAGAGTACTTTTGATGGGATTTTAAGATCTACTGCATTATTAATGGCAGGCAAAAAAGTAACAGTTTGTGGATATGGATGGGTTGGAAGAGGAATAGCAGCAAGAGCAAAAGGTCTTGGAGCAATTGTTTCAGTTTCTGAAATAGACCCAATTAGAGCAATAGAAGCAGTCATGGACGGATTTGATGTAAAACCAATAAATGAATTAGCAAAAGAATCAGACATATTTGTCACAGCAACAGGGCAAAAACATGTTATTGATAAAAATAGTATAAGAAACTTAAAAGATGGAGCAATATTAGCTAATGCTGGACACTTTGATTTAGAAATAGATGTGGCATTTTTGCAAGATATCGCAATAAATGTAAAAACAATCAGAGATAATTTAGAAGAATATGAATTAGACAATGGAACAAAAATAGTTCTTGTGGCAAAAGGAAGGATTGCAAACTTAGTAGCCGCAGAAGGTCATCCTCCAGAAGTAATGTCAATGTCATTTTCAAACCAACTTTTAGGTGCAGTTAAAATTAAATTAGATCATAAAAAACTGAATGGATTAATAGACATGCCTAAAGAAATAGATTACAATGTAGCAAAATATGCTTTAGAAGGAATGAAGATTAACATTGATACTCAAACGCAAGAACAGAAGGATTATGGAGAATCCTATATTATATAATTTTAAGGCAAATAAGGCAAAAGAAACATAGATAAAATTAGAAAGAGGATAGAGAAAGACACAAGTCTACTTATATAATCAATTTTATTTGGAGAAATTTTGTTTTTAGTAATAGATTTCAATCCGCGTTTAAAGGCTTGACCTCCATCCAATGGTCCCAAAGGCAGGGCATTAAAAACACCTAAATTGAAATTAATAAACCAAATCCAGAAAAGTAGATTTGTCAAAATAGTATATTGGCTTCCCAAACTAGAGGTGTAAAAATTTTGCATAGAAGAAGAAAAGGGAACAGAATAACTATCACTAGATGGAAAAGAAAAATATACTAAGATATTTGGAGAGATACTAAGTCCATTTTGATACCTGGATAATGAGTCGTCGATATCAACAGAAGGCCTCATAATTCCAATAAAAGCTTCTTCAGGATTATCTGGACGACTAGACAAAACAATTTCATGATCAGATTGAACAGATTGGCGTTGAATTGTCAGAACAATGGTATCTCCAGGACTAAGAGAATCAAAATTGTCTGAAAAAGAGTCCGAGTCAGTTACTGGAATATTATTAAGATGAGTAATTATGTCACCAGGAAGTAAGCCAGAAAGATTAGCAGGAGAATCTACAACAATTTGACTAATGGGTATTCCATCGGCAACAGGTTCCATAGTATTAACAACTCCAACTAAAAGTAGTAATGAAATAAGTCCTACTACAATATTACTGCCAGAACCTGCAGCAATTATACGACCTGATTTTTTAAAAGATGTAGAATCTAATTTAGTATCGTCAACTTCAACGAAAGCACCAATCGGTAAGAAAAGGAATAGCATAACTCCAGAAGATCTAACTGGAACATCAACTGCTCGTGCAATTACGCCGTGTGAAAGTTCGTGAATAACAATACCAATGAATATTGCAATCCAGCCATAAATTATTGGAAGATAAGGATTAAGACCGGGAATTAATAAAGCGCCTTGAGGACCTGTTTCACGAGCGATTTCTCGGACTTCAGGAAAAGAAAGATAAAGAGATGCAGTCAATAGAAGTATAGATATAGCTAAAAGAGAAAATATAGGCATAAGAAAGAGTGATATCCAACTCAAAATTGATATAAAACGAAATTTAGATAATTTTTCCATTAAACTTTTGCCTCTAGAAGTTTTTATTATAACTAAAGGAAAACGGAAATCGAAATTAGAATCTTCATCAGCCATGAAATATGAAATAATTTGAAAGGTATAAAGATTAATTGAAAAACGAATATTTTACTGTCGGAAGAATAATCAATAAATATTCGAAGGAATTATAATTACTTGTTGAAAATACCTGTAAGACGATGGGATGGAGAATCAAGAAAATGGCTTGATGAATTGGATGGAGTAATAAAAGCTCCAGCAAAAATGGATAAATCTGCCGGAATGCAGGAAATCGACCCTAAAACAGCGACAATTTGCGTAATGTGTGAGAAGATAATAACAAAACAGCAACTAGATGGTGGAAGAAGAACTTACTGGAATGAAGGTATAAGTAACGGAAAATTGATTAAAGCTGGATGGATTCATCAAGAATGTTTAGGATTTAATTCTGGAGTGTATGAAAAGGCATACATGCCTTAGTTATTTTCATTAATTTTTTCATTAATTTGTTTTGACATAGCATGTCCTGAAACAATTACCTTAACATCGCCTATTTTGTCCATTTTCTCCACGCTTTTTTTGATATCCATAGAAATCTGTAGAGCAAAAACTGGAGGACAATATGGAGTTGTCGCATGATATTTGACTTCGACAGAATTATCTTCAGAAATATTAACCTCGTCTATCAACCCATTGCCTTCGCCCATTTCAAGAATAGGAACATTTATTTCTGGATCAACAACTTCAGACATAGCTTCTAAAACATCGTCTTCAGAAAAATCTGTGGACATATGATACAGGCCTGATTATTCTTCTAAACTACTTTCAGCGTTTTCAGCGACGGAAACTAAAGCTTCGTCTACTTTAACGGCTTCAGTTGGACAAACAGTAACGCAAGCCATACACCAGATACAATCAGATTCACGAACAGGTGCTGCTTTATCAGTAAGATCAAGTTTTTCTTCAGTTCCACTAAATCCTGGATTTTTTGTCCATTCAAAAACACCAACAGGACAGGCAGGTAAACATGCGCCATCAGCAACACAATCGTCAAAATCAACTGCTACATAGGTTCCATGAATACCCAAAGGTTCGAATTTTTCACCAGCAGCTTCATATGCAGATTTTACTTCGTCACTTTCAGCAGCAGCTCCATCTTTACCTGGACCCCAAATTAGGTAACCATGTTCAGACCTTGCTACAGGCTTTAATTTCTTATGAAATTCTTGATCAATAGGCATAATAGGAATGATTATCTTAGAAGTAAAAAAGCGTTATGGTTAATATCAAAGTTGAAAGAGTATATAACTGCTGTTATTTTATATTTAGTAATAATTTATCGAGGAGGTATCTTTTCTAATGCCTTGGATATATCTGATTCAGAAACAGTAAGAGAGAACCTTACATAATTATCACCTTCATTTCCAAAACCGGAACCAGGAGTAACAACTATTCCTTGGTCCAATAAATTCATAGCAAAACTTTCACAACTTTCATCAATCTTCATCCATAAATAAAATGTGCCAGAAGGCATTTTTACATCATAACCAAGTTTCAATAGACCATTATAAAGTAAAGACATTCTATTTTCATATGTTTCGATATTATCTAGAATCTCTTTAGGAGGTTTTCCATTAGAATAACTCTCGAGTGCAGTTGTAGCAGCATGTTGAATAAATTTAGGTGAACCAGAATCTATTTGATTCTTGATTTTTTTAAGACCGTCAATAAGAGATTTATTCCCTACAGCAAATCCAATTCGATATCCAGTCATATTGAACGTTTTTGACAAGGAGTGAAATTCGATGCTGTTTTGTCTTGCATTTTCACATTGTAATATAGAAGGAGCAGAATACCCTCCATAAGTTATTTCAGAATAGGCATTATCATAAACAATAATAGATTTTTTATCATTACAGATATTCACTATATTATTAAGTTCTGATAGTTGAATAATTGCACCAGTAGGATTATTAGGATAATTCAAGTATATTCCAGAAAAATTAGTTTCTTGTAATTGATTACTTTGAGGAATATAATTAGATTCAGCAGATAAATTAATAATTGCTGGTTTGAAATCATTCAAAATAGTTCCGCCATGTTCATAAAGAGGATATCCAGGATTGGGTACAGCAATAGTATCGCCTGAATTAAAAAACGCACGAAATATATGTGCTAGTCCTTCTTTAGAACCAATCAATGCACAAATTTCTTCATCAGGATCAATAGATACGTTAAAACGTTTTTCAAACCAGATAGAAATACTATCACGAAAAGATTTTTCACCCGCACTAGAAGAATAATTATGATTTCCAGGAATAGAAAGACCTTCGATTAATGCATCATTGATGAAATTAGGTGTTTTTAGATCAGGATCTCCTATACCAAAACTGATAAGATCAACCCCTTCTTGACGTTTTTGAGAAATTAAAGACTCAAGCTTAGCAAAAGGATAAGGAGGAAGTGAATTTAGAAGATCAGAGTGTTTCATTTAAACCACGTAACAACTTTTTGACCCTTAATTAAATCATTTATAGTTTCTCTTTGTCTTATTATTTTGTACTTCTTTTTGTTGATCATTACTTCAGCAGCTCTAGGGCGAGTATTATAATGTGAACTCATGGAGAAGCCATATGCTCCAACATTTAATATAGCTAACAAATCACCTTCTTTTACAGTACCAATCTTTCGATTTTTTGCAAGAATATCGGTATTTTCACAGATTTGTCCGCAAATATTTACTGGTTTCTTAGGTCGAGAATTTAATCTACTAGCATTCAAGACATGATGATAAGCATCGTACAAAGCAGGTCTTAATAATGTATTCATGCCAGCATCAACACCAATATATTTTATTGGGCCAGATTTTATTGAATGAACGCTTGTTAATAATATAGTAGAATCAGCTACTAAATATCTTCCAGGTTCAACAAATAACCAAGGATTATTAAGAATTTTAGAAGATTTTTTGCCATTAAAAATTTTGCCAATATCGGAACCAACTTTTTTAATATCAAGTGATTTTTCTGGAGGCCGGTAAGGAATTCCAAAACCTCCGCCAATGTTTATGAAATCAAGAGAAATCTTACATTCTTCAACTATTTCAACAGCAATATCAATTAATTTGTTTGTGGCTTTTTTAAAATAAGAAGCATCAAGAATTGATGAACCTGTCATCATATGTATTCCGAATTTTTTTACTCCAGCTTTTTTAGCTATATTATAAGACTCGATAGCATCATTCTTACTCATACCAAATTTAGTATTTTTTCCTCCAAATACAAGTCCACTATGTGAACCTCCTCCAATACCAGGGTTAATACGAAGGGAAATAAAATTCGGAGTTCCTATTCTAAGCAATCTAGGTAGAATTGAAGAACTATCTACATTAATAATAATTTTTTGTTTTAGTGCAAAAGAAAGTTGATCTTCAGAATTGTAATTTCCAGTATATAGAATATCTTTGCTGGAAAAACCCATTTTTTTAGCTAAAGAGATTTCTTCAGGACATGAACAATCAGCGCCGCTACCTAAAGAATTGAATAATTTAAGAACAGAAAGATTGTTGTTAGCTTTTACTGCATAATTGATTTTAAATTTATCATAATGAGAAGAGAAAGCTGAATGTAAATTATTATAATTAGAGATTATTCTTTCTGAATCAGTAACAAATAATGGAGTACCAAATTCATTAGCAAGTTTAGCAGTATTAACATTTGCAAAGAATAATTTGCCATTTATATTTTTTAAAGGAGTTTCGATTTTCCACATATTTATGTCACTGACGTGATATTACATCTTGCATACTATAAATTCGTGGTTCTGAGATATTATTAAGCCAAGTAGCAGCAGAAAGTGCACCTCTTGCAAATGCCAAACGAGAGAATGCAATATGTTCTAGTCTAAGAATTTCATGTTGGCCGGCAATACTAACTTCATGTATTCCAGGCGTTCCTCCAAGCCTTTCAGAGGTGACTTCCAATTGGGATTTCTCACGTTTTCCATGTTTACTGCGATTAAAAACAAGATCTTCGTAGCCTTTAGAGTCAGAAATGATTTTTGCAATTGAAAGCGCAGTTCCACTTGGAGAATCAATCTTCTTAGAATGATGTTTTTCATTTATACTAATTTCAAATTCATCAGAAAGTTGACCAACTAATTCAGAAATACGAAAGAGAAAATTCATGCCAATAGAGAAATTTGAAGTAATTATAGAAGGAATTTTTTGCTCGAGAATCGAAACTAATTGAGAATATTGTTCGTCGGAAAAACCAGTAGTACCAATTATAACTTTTTTATTATTTTTGACATAAACAGGAGCATTAGTAATTTCTGAATCAGGAATTGTAGCAGATATAGTAACGTCGGCAGTTGAGATTGCAGATGATAAATCGGAAGAACTAGTAATTTGAATATCAGAATCAATTATACCAAGGTCATTTAATGATTTATCAAGGAAACTACTATTCGGAGCTTCTACTGCTCCAACTATATCAAAATTATCAACACTTTCCTGAATGATAGATTTACCGAGTCTTCCACAAGCGCCAACAATACAAAGTTTAGTACGAGTCATAATACAATCCATTTATGTGTTTATCAGAGTATAATCTTTCTTGAAAGTCGATATCAAAAAAGCTTTCTGCAGGCTTGAATAGGTCACTATTTTCATAGACTAACTTAGATTGTTCAAGTATAAAATCTAAGGCTTGTTTAGTGACTAATCCAAGAGGTTGACGAGATGGACCAGAAGGTAAACCAAGTATTCTCATTAATGTTTTTGTAGGTACAGGATTACGTGACTTTACAAGTACTTCTCCCAGATTAGTAGATTCAGTTGTTTGAACACCAACTAATTTGAACAATGGTGAGGCATTTTTTTCAAGATCTATATAATCAGAGTTATCTTCAAGAGTTTTTAGAACTAATTGAGTAATTGCACCAGGAACTAGATTAGATGCAACAGATATAACTCCAGTAGATTTTATAGAATCATTCTGGATCAGTTTCACAGTCTTATCGTCGTCGCCAGACAGAATACAGAAATTTGAGCCGCAGAGTTTTCTAGTAAGTTCGGCATTATCAAAATCACCAGTAGCCTCTTTAACAGTGTTGATATTAGGATAGTTTTTGTAAGAAAGAGCGAGATCTTGTGGTAATAATTGTGTTCCAGTACGTCCGGGGATAATATAAGGAATAATAGTTACGGAAGGAAATTTGTTTGCAATGACTTCTATATACTCTTTACGAATTTCAAGTGAACTAGGTCCATTATAATAAGGATCAATAAGAAGAATATTTTTTATACCTAAATCATATGCAAATTGAGTAACTTTTAGACTTTCTTCAGTATTATTACTTCCAGTGCCAGCAATGATAGTTGTGCGTTCACCTGCAATCTCATATACTGTTTTAATTATATCTTCATGCTCAGACCAAGACAATGTTGGACTTTCCCCAGTAGTTCCAGCAACAAGAATACCAGAAACTCCTTGAGATATTTGGAATTCAACAAGTTGAGTTAGACCTTCATAATCAACTTTATAATCATTAGTAAATGGAGTTATTAGAGCAGTATAACATCCTTTGAACAATTTTTTATCATTCATATTAAGTAATACTTCGAGTTAAGTACTGCGGAAATATACATAAAATAAATATAACAAATAAACCTAAAAACAAGACTACCAATAAAATTAAAGGGGCCCGTAACTCAGCTTGGTAGAATAATTTCGCCAAAAGTGACCGACTCATATAATTTCTGAGATATCGGTTTGTCGTGGGATCGAAGCCCACCGGGCCCACATATAATAATGATATTCATTTGAAATTATCAAATGATAAGAGAAAATCATATTCCCTAAAAGAAAATGACGAAAAAATAAAAGAAATTGATATAAAGAATTGTATCTTTCGTATCTTGAGTGTCGTTAGCCGTCGTAGCTCAGCGTGGTAGAGCAGCTGACTGTTAATCAGCTGGCCGCAGGTTCAAGATTATATATGAAAATCCTGTCGACGGCGCTCAATTATTTTTTTGATAAGATATATTTTTCTGAGAAATTTTTATAAGATTTTCTTAAATCGTTTTTATTAGTTGTTGATTTAAAACCAAAATTAGATAATTCCTCAACATTTCCAGATTCTTTTTGATCATGAGAATATTGAATACCGCGAACAAGGTCTATCAATAATCCACCTGCATTTGGTCCATCAGTACTTCGTAAATATATGTCAAATCGAACCTTTGAACCAAGGAATGAATCTCCTTCAATCCAGAAGTAATTAGTACGTGAATTACCCATAAAATCAACATAATCAGTAGTTCCTGAAACAGTTTGGACGTCATATGGTAATTCTGATTCAATAGTTTTGGACTTAACGTTTCGTTTCAAAGCGCGTAAATCTTCGTCAACTGTGTTGTTAGTTTCAATTCCTCCACCAACGTCGAGTTGATAACTTTTATTAATTCGAATTCCTCGTTCGTGCATAAGATTCATAATTCCCTTGTGAAAAGCAGTTCCTCCAAATTGACTCATAAGATCATCTCCAACAACAATTAATTGTTTATCGTTGAAGAGTTTGACAAATTGTGAATTAGTTGAAATACTTGTTGGCGAAGCATTGATAAAATTAGACCCAATGTCGCAAGCTATTTCAGCGTATTTTTCTGAACTTTTATGTAAACCAGATGAGATAAGGTTGACTACAACATCAGGATTCTTGTTTTTTAGAGAATTTCTAAAATCTTCTTCTGAAAAAGGATCAAACCCCTTTTCTTTAGTCCATTCAATAGAAGATTGAAGGTTTTCATTAATGCTAGAATCAGAAAGAAGTCCAGGTTCAACGGCAATTCCAGAATCATCTAAATCAATGAATTTTTCTAGTTTATTTGAAGGTGAAAATATACTTTTATGAAGATCTTGTCCTCCGAGTTTATTTTTTTCTATATCATAAGCTCCAACTAATTCAATATCTGATACTTTATAATTTCCAATTAAAGGATGCCAGAGTCCATGTTCGTCAGTTTTTTGATTGTTTTTTTCTAGATTTTTATAATAAGCAAGACCTTGAACAAATGCACTGGCTGAGTTGCCTACTCCAAGAAGTACGGTGCGAATCATTTAATCACGAATAACCGAAACTAATCCAAAAATACCTGACAATATAAGAATTAAAGATATAAAATAATAGATAGGAACAATCTGAGGAGCAAGAGATTGAGTAGACGAAGTATAACTAGCAGACATCAAACCTAATATAATTAATACTATACCAATCACACGAAACATAATATCAGAATCAAGTTTTCGATTAGTAACAATTGACATAGTCTAAATTTATAAGAACAAGGTATTTAGTCTTTCTACAAAAATGGTGCCGGGGGTGGGATTTGAACCCACGAACACCTAAGTGACGGGATGTCATATACTTGGCTCTCAAAGAGAGCGATCTTAAGTCCAGCGCCTTTGACCTGGCTCGGCAACCCCGGCATTATTTATTATTGATTTCAGTAGTTTATAATAAATTAAAAAGATTCACAATATAATAAAATAAGAGGTAAAAATAAGAGATTATGATGATATCAAGAAAGATATTGTTGTTGTTATTGACATTGCCTGTTATTTTAGGATTAATAATAGGTTATCAAATAACGAACGACGAAGGCAAAGGGCAAGAAGAATTGATTGTAGATAGTTGTAACCTTAGAACTGAGAATAGTAATAATTACATCAAAGAATATCTAATTCCAACTAAATGTTCTGCGCCTGTAGCAATAACAATTGATAAAGAAGGCATAATATGGTTTATTGAAAACAATAATAGCAAACTAGTTTCATTTAATCCAGATGAGAATTCATTTATCGGATATCAAATTTCAGAACATTATGTAAATGTACAATCTTGGAGTATTATTGCGGTAAATAACGAAATATGGTTTACGGATCATCAAAATAATCTAGTATGGAAATACACTAAATCAGAAAATAAATTTGAATATTATAAACTATTAACAGAAAATTCTTATCCGGTACAAATATTAAATAATAAAAATCAAATGATTGTATCCGAAATATTTGGAAAGAAGATTGCAATATTAGAAATAGATCAATTAGTAACAAATACAACTAATGGGATAAATGAAATTTCTCCAGAAATAGACTTGGATGTATTAGGAGGAATAGCAATAGATGATGATGGTAGAATATGGTATACAATGCTTACATGGCCAATCGAAGGACATTTAGGAAGTTACAAAGATGGAAAATTTACTTCATATAAATTACCGGAAGAGATATCATCGCCAGTTGGGATTTCAATTAGAGAAAATCAAATATGGATTAATGATCATGGTTCTAGTCAATTTGTATTATTTAATCTTGACAATAATACATTTACAAACTATGTAACATCTTCAAGTAAATCAGAATTCACAACAACATTACCATACTGGAATAAATTTGACAATAATGGGAATATTTGGATGAATGTTCATCAATCAAATACTATAGCGAAAATGGATGTGGAAAGAGGTATATTGATTGAATATGAAATACCTACAAGAAATTTTGATTGGGGAGGAATATCAAATCCACTTCAATTCGATATAGATGGGCAAGGAAATATTTGGTTTACAGAATGGACCGAGAACAAAATTGCAATACTGAATGCCAATAAACCATTGGGATTTGATATTGAAGTATCAACTAGAGAGATATCCATAGACAATAATGAAATGGAGGAAATTATACTGACAATAGATCCTAAGAAAGAATTGAATGCTGAAATAAAAATGACCGGAACCTTCAACAAAAATGGAGTAATAAGTAATATCTCAATAACATTTGATCAAATCGAAAAGGAATTAAATGTAAAAAAAGAAGTTCCAATTTTAATAAAACCGGATAATCTATCAAGTGGAGTATATACAATTATGATAAGCGTAGAGAGTGAAGAAATTACTCAATCAATTCCAATAAAATTAATTATGAAATAATTGTATGGGGCGAGGGAGATTTGAACTCCCGATCACTTGCTCCCAAAGCAAACATCTTAGACCAGACTAGACAACCGCCCCAATAACACATAATCATTAATATAAAAAAGGATATCGAGATTTGAAAGAATTAGGTCAAAATATGTTAAGCTTTATATCCAATTTTTATTTATATAGTATATCTTGTCAACAATGCCTTACAAAACATCAAAAAGAGTAAGGACAATATATTCGGTTATTGCGTCCTCAAATCGTTTAGACATATTGAGAATATTGAATTCTAAGGGTCCTTTAAGTTATTCTGAATTAAAGACACTGGCAGGATTTAAATCGAAAAAAGAGTCAGGTAAATTTGCATATCATTTAAGAAAACTAGTAAAACAAATGTTGGTCACATTAAATAGATCAGAAAGGAGATATAATGTAACAAATCTAGGAAGATTAATTCTGAATTTAACAAGGCAAATAGAAGAACAAAGTGTAATAGAAAGTGGAAAGATCTATGTTAGAACATCAAAAGAGATGATGGAAGAATTCAAGCCAGATAAGATTTTACAAGCATTGGTAAAAGAGGCAGGAATGCCTGTAGATTTAGCGCAAAAAATGACAAGTGAAGCTGAAGCAAGGTTATATAAATTTCAAACAAGTTACCTTACTGCTCCGCTAATAAGAGAAATAGTAAATGCATTGTTAATTGAGCACGGATATGAAGAATATAGACACAAATTAACGAGAATTGGTCTTCCAATTCATGATGTTACACAGATGTTAAAACAAAGTACAAGAAGTGACAATGGAGTATCGTCATTAGTTACACAAACCTCAAAAGAAGTATTTTCTGAATATCTTCTACTAAATCAATTATCAAGAGATGTAACTGATGCGCATTTATCAGGAGATATACATATTTCCAATTTAGGAGTTTGGGGTTTAAAGCCAGATACTGCTTTTGTGAATCTGAGTTCACTGCCAGTACAAGGAATAAAGGTGAAAGGAAAATTACTCAGTTCAGTAAAGATCAATAAAGCAGAAAATTTTTCAGACAGTATTGCGAATATAGTTCTACTTACAACAGAATTAAGTAAAGAAATAAACATAGAAATAGCATACAACAATTTTATAGATTATATAATTAATTTTATTGATAACAAAGCTTCTAATTCAAAAGATAGTCTAGTGCAAATGTTCAAAATGATTTCACAAGTAGTATCTGATGGCACTAGTCCATTTGTATCACTAAATCTAAACGTCCAAAAAAATTCTAAAATCGAGAATAAACAACTAGTAAAATTATATAAATTAATTTTAGAGAGTTATGAGGAATATATACAAACCATAGCAATACCAAAAATAACATTAATATTGCCATTAATTGATTCAAAGAATCCAGAATTAAGTAAGAAGTTATTTACAATCATAAAGAAAGGAGGTTATATTGCAATAAATAATGATGTAAAGAATAATTTTTCTTATACAGGAATAAATAAATCAATGATTAAAAATTCTGCAGGAGGAAATATTGTCCTACATGCAGTTTCAATAAATCTACCAAGACTTGCATACGAATCAAATAAAGATGATACATATTTTAGAGCAAAAGTGAATTTAATATTAAAAACTGCAATTTCAGCATTATCTACTAGAAGAGAAATAATAGATGACATGACAGGAAAGGGTTTGTTGCCATTATTGAACATAAATACTGGAATAATTTCTAGTCAAAAAATTCCACTCATAATTAATTTTACAGGCTTAGATGAAGCAATAGATAGTCTTTTAGGCACAAAATCAACTTCAAAAGAAAGAGGAAAGCTATCTGGAAAAATCATAGATACGGCTATGGAGGAGATTACAAATTCAGGGAAGAAATTAGGAGAGGAATTCGGATTATCGTCTATTGTAGATGACTCGGCAAAGAGATTTACAGATATTGATATAGAGAAATTTGGTAAGGCTCGAGTAATTAATAAATCAGATTCTAAAGAATATCAACAATCCATAATACTTGATCTAGACGAACAAGAAAAAATTAATGAAGTAAATACTTATGTAAATAAATTTAAAGGCGGTTATTCTGTATACATAGATACTACAAATTCAACAATTAAGAATTTTCAAGAAATAACGAATAAAATATCACAAAAAATTGGATTTTTCAAATATCATTGTAAATTAAAAGTGTGTATTTCTTGTGCGTATAAGAATATCCATAATACAGAAAAATGCAGTAATTGTAATTCAACATCATTACAGGAATATCCGGTAAATTAAATTATTTTTATAACTAGGAAGTCATAAACAGTTGACAGAGTAATTCTATATTAACAAAAAACAAAGCCCAAAATAAACAGATTGAATCAATTAACAGGTATTTTCATGTATAGAATAAGTATTGAGTTATTCAATTGAAAAATTTTTTGTCAATAAAGTTTACCACATTATTTCTTATACAAATTTATCTATAGAGTGATATGAATAGAACAATTTTTAATTGTAATAAAAAAGAAATACAGAAAATTAATTTAATCGACAATCACTTAATAGATGTTAATTCACCGGATAAAATGATAAATGCTCATATACTTGTAGTACATAGTAAATTGTCCTAATGGGGTTTTGAGTTTTGGAAATTAATGATATTTTATCTGAAAATGTAATGAAGGTCTTGAAAGCAAGATATTTATTAAAATTCGAAGATGGTAGACAAGAAAGTCCAGATGAATTATTTCTAAGGGTTGCAGGAGCAATAGCAAGCGCAGATGAAGAATATCAAGATTTTGATAGTAAAGAATCAAAAGAAATATTTTATAAAATGATGAAAAATTTCGAATTTTTGCCAAATTCGCCTACTTTGATGAATGCAGGAGCGCCATTAGGTCAATTATCAGCCTGTTTCGTATTACCTGTGGAAGATGAAACAAGCTCAATAATGGACGCAGTGAAGACACAAGCAATAGTACAGAAAACAGGAGGAGGAACAGGTTTTTCATTCTCAAAATTAAGACCTGAAGGAGATCAAGTTGGATCAACAGGTTCTGTAGCATCTGGACCCGTATCATTTATGCAATTATTTGATAAATGTACACAAGTGATTAAACAAGGAGGAAAAAGACGAGGGGCAAATATGGGAATAGTAAATATAGAACATCCTGATGTTTTAGAGTTCATTGAAATGAAAAGAAACAACATGAAACTTCCAGAAGAAGCAAAAATTATGAAAGAATTCAACGTATCAGTAGCAATAACTGATGATTTTATGAGCAGGTTAGAAAAGGAAGACTATCATAAATTTATCAATCCAAGAACAGGAGAAGAAGTTTTGAAATGTAACAAATGTAGAAAAAATGTTTTTCCAAAACAAAACCAAGCAGAGTGCAGTCTATGCGATGGGAAAGGAGAAAGAATAAAGGCTAAAGAATTATGGGGAAAGATTATTGATTGTGCATGGGAATGTGCAGATCCTGGATTAATTTTCATAGATAAAATAAACAACAGTAATTCAAATCCTGTAAGAGAACATTTCAAGATTGAATCAACAAACCCATGTGGAGAGGTACCGTTGTTACCAAATGAAAGTTGTAACTTAGGTTCGATAAATGTAGCGAAATTTACAAATGAAGAAAATAATGATATTGATTGGGATAAACTTAGAGAGTGTACAAGAAATGCAATACATTTTCTTGATAACGTAGTTACAAAAAATCAATATCCAACAAAAGAGATTGAAGAATTGTCACGTAACATGAGAAGACTAGGACTAGGAGTAATGGGATTAGCAGATTTATTGAGTAAATTAAAAATAAAATATGGATCTGATGAATCATTTAGATTTTCAAGAAAGTTAATGAAATTTATTTCAGAAGTAGCATGGAAGATGTCTGAAGAATTAGCAGAGAATAGAGGAACATTTCCATACTGGGACAAGAGTGATTTTGCAAAGATTGGAAGAAAAGTTAGAAACGTAAATTGTACAATAATTGCTCCTACAGGTTCAATAGGTACAATAGCAAATTGTTCTCCAGGAATAGAACCTCATTTTGCATTAGTATTCGTAAGACATTCTAGAATTAAAGAAAGAAGTGAAGAATTCGAGGAACTTCATTATTTGAATGAATCATTTGCGATAGCTCTAGAAGAACACAACATTAATCTCGATAAAGAAAAGATAAGCGAGATTTCTGCAAATGGAGGAAGTATTCAAAATCTATCATGGATTCCAAGAGAAATAAAAGAAATGTTTCCAATTGCCGCTGATTTATCAGGAGAACAACATGTACTAATGCAATCAGCTTTTCAGGAATTTGTTGATGATGGAGTAAGTAAAACAATCAACCTCGCAAATGAGGCTACAAAAGAAGATGTAAATAATTCTTATAGATTAGCTTATAATACTCATTGCAAAGGCATAACAGTATATCGTGATGGTTGTTTAGATGTACAAGTATTGGAAACAGACAAAACAAAGAATTTAAGAGGAGATAATAAAGATAAACAATCTGCACATGTTTTACCAGGAGGATATAAGCGTCCTGAATATTTAGTAGGTAGAACTTATAGATTTACGTATACAAATAGTGGATTATTTATTACAATAAATAGAGATCAAGAAGGAAGACCAAGAGAAGTATTCATAGAAAGAGGCAAATCAGGCGATGAAGAAAAGGCAGCATATGAAGGTATGGGAAGACTAATCTCGATTGCATTGCAATCCGATGTAGATGTAAAGGCAATAATTAAAACAATGCGAGGAATACAAACAAAGAATGTATCTTGGCATCAAACAAAAGGTACTAGCATACCAATTAGATCAGTTCCAGATGCAGTTGCACATGCATTAGCTGATTCCATACATACAGAACCAGAAGTACCAATACCAGAAACAGAAGAAATAAAAAATGAATTATTAGAAATAACAGGATCTAGTTCAAATAACATGAGTAAATGTACTGCGTGTGGAGAAATGAGTTTAATTTATGCAGAAGGCTGCAGTAAATGTCTATCGTGTTCATATTCCAGTTGTGGTTAGAAAGACGGATTTTCTGTAAAAATAAGATGTAGTAAAGTTGAACGAATTAATTTTCCAGCACTTACTTGATTAAAGTATTTTGCATACGGAGTATTATCAATTTCACCAGGTATTTCATCAGATCTTGGCATAGGATGAAGTAAAACAAGGTTTTCTTTTGCATTAGTAAGTAGATTGTTATCAATTTTATACGAACCTTTTACTCTTTCATACTCTTGTAAATCAGGAAAACGTTCTTTTTGAATTCGAGTAGTATAAATTACATCTAAATCAGAAATGATATCTTGAAGATTTTCATGAACAGAAATATTTAGTGTATTTTTTAGTTCGATTAATGGGTCAGATCGAAGTTGAAGAGGTTTAGGAGAGACAAGATAGATATTAGGTTTGTAATTAGATAGAGCGTATAAAAGAGAATAAACAGTTCGTCCGTATTTTAGATCTCCAAAGATTGCAATATTCAAGTTATCTACTTTTCCACATTCATTCAGAATAGTATAAACATCCAACATTGCCTGTGTGGGATGTTCTTCGCTACCACTTCCGGCATTTATAATTGGGTTTTTACATATTTCGGAAGCATATCTAGAAACGCCTTCACTAGCATGTCTTAATATTATAGCGTCCACGTATTGGTCCATCGTAAGTAAACTATCACTAAGATTTTCACCTTTTTGAGTAGATGAATCAGATAAATTACCAAAGCTAATAGATTTGCCGCCCAAGGAATTCATTGCTGATTCAAAACTCAATCTAGTACGAGTACTAGGTTCAAGAAACATTAGTCCAATTGATTTATTTTTTAACGAGTCATTAGGAAGAGATGTTTTAATTTCATTTGCAACATGAAACAAATAGTCTAAGTCAGGACGTTGAAAATCCTTTATCGAAACAATATCTCGGTTATAAAATGGATTTTTCAATCTTTTCATTAGTTTATACACACATAAATATAAACGTTGCAAGAACTACAATTAACAGAAAATGTCAGAAACTCATGATCTTAGAATAAATAGGATAAAACATGGAACTGTTTTAGATCATATTGTAGCAGGAAGGGCATTTAATGTATTATCGGCATTAGACATCAATGGTACTGATGGAAATCAAGTTTCGGTTGCAATGAATGTTTCTAGTAAACAGCATAAGAAAAAAGACATAATTAAAATTGAGAACAGGATATTAGCAGTAGAAGAAACAAATCGTTTAGCATTGATAGCTCCACATTCAACAATTAATATTATTGAGAATTATGAGATAATCGAAAAGAGAAATGTAGAATTACCTAAGAAATTCACAGGAGTATTCAAGTGTACAAATCCAACTTGTATTTCAAATTCAAATGAACCAATTATTTCAGAATTATTAATCATTAATCAAGACCCGCCAAGTTTAAAATGTAAATATTGTACAAGAATTTCATTAACTGAAGAAATATTATAACAGACTAGAATTAAGATTGATTATAAATAAAATAATAAAAAAAATATTTAGATTTGTTCCAACAATTTTAGTTGCATTTTTTTTATTAGCTGGAGCAACATCGGGGATATACATATACGAAACTATTGATAGTCCTATAGCAATAATTATTCCATTTATATTACCAATAATAGGACTAATAATAGCAATCCTGTTAATAATTAGATTAGCTAAAATAATTAATTACTAATTATTCTAGCTTCCGAGAATTAACAGAGCAACAACTATTCCGTAGATAGCGATAGCTTCTGCAAGTGCAGTAATGATTAAACCTTGTGTTTTTAGGTTTTCATTTTCTGCAGCGGCAGCTAAACCAGCTGAACCTGCTCGTGCAATTGCCATACCAGCACCTAATGCTGCTCCAGCAAATGCAATACCTGCACTAAGGAATTTCATTCCTTCTGCTTCAGAGGATGCGCTTCCTTCTTCTTGTGCATATGCTAATGGTACAAATTGAAGGAATACTGTTGCGATTATTGTCAATATTATAAATGATATTTTGTAGTTCATTTTCATTAACTCCTAATGTTCATAATTATTTTTCCAATTCTTTATAAGCCTTGTCTTTTGCAGAAATAATTTCTTTTTTTAGTTCATCAATATCAGATTCGTATTTCTTTTTAATTTTCTCACTTAATTTTTTATAATCTTTATTATCCATTAATTTCACCTCTTTCGTTCAAGTATTTTTTTAACCATTTTTAATCTTGAAAAGTCTTCTCTTTCACGTTCTTCGAGAATAGAAGAAATATATTTAATAGATTCTTCGTAGCCGGGCATTATTACATAATCTAACGCATTCAATAATCGTTGAGTTTTTTCAAGAGATCGTGCCAATTCAAGTATTGAATTTTCATATTCTGCAGCTCGTAAGATTCGAGGTAAGGCAAGTCTCATCATTTGTGTTGCGTCGTCCAATTTAGAATCTGAATCAGCAAATCCATAATTTAAACCAATTTCTTTTTCACTTATAGAAATTGTAGGAATTCGTACGTCAACAACGACTTTAACGTTTACATCAACATCAATATGTGAGGGAGATGTAAGTGCAATTGATTCAAGTTTTGATGAGCCCAAAGACATGTAAGCATTAAATAAAGATCTATAGGCATTAGATAAAGGCTCGGACATTTCACTTCTGGCTTTACCTGCTTCGTCAATCATTTCATCAATGTTCTTAAGAAGTACATCTCGTTTATCTTCAAGAATCTTATAAACAGATTTAGCAACAACGAGACTTCTCTTAACTTTAATTAGTTCGATTTTTGTTGGTGGTGGACGTTTATTAGAACTCGACATTCTTACTTTACCTTCAAATATGAATCAATTTCATCTTGTTTGACTTTAGTTAATTCATCAACAGGTAATGTGCTAAACAAATCCCATGCAATTCCTAAAGTATCCTCAAGAGTTCGATTTTCGTCAAATCCTTGTTTAAGGAATTTATTTTCAAACAAGTCTCCAAATTCAAGATATTTAATATCATTTGGTGCAAGACCAGCTTTTCCTACAATTTCAGCAAGAGCTCTAAGTTCCAATGCACGAGAATATGCACTATATAATTGGCTACTGACATTTTGATGATCATTACGTGTTTTGCCTTCTCCGACACCTTCTTTCATAAGACGGCTCAAACAAGAAAGAATACTTACAGGAGGATAGATTTCCTTTCGATGTAAATCACGTCCTAAAACTATTTGGCCTTCCGTAATATAACCAGTAAGATCAGGAATAGGATGAGTAATATCATCTGAAGGCATAGAAAGAATTGGAATTTGTGTAAGACTTCCATTTGTTCCTTTAATTTTACCTGCACGTTCATAAATTGTTGCAAGGTCAGTATATAGATATCCAGGATAGCCTTTTCTTCCAGGAACTTCTTCTCTAGCTGCACTAATTTCTCTTAATGCTTCAGCATAATTTGTCATATCACTAATTATTACAAGAACATGTGTATTCTTTTCAAATGCTAGATATTCAGCAGCGGTAAGTGCTACACGAGGAGTGATAATTCTTTCAATGGCAGGATCATCTGCAAGATTAACGTAAAGAATACTTCTTTTCAATGCGCCGCTTTCTTCTAAGGATTTTCTAAAGAATGCAGCTTCACTATTTTGTACACCAATTGCTGCAAAAACTACAGCAAATTCTTCGCCCTTTCCTGGAACAGTAGCTTGACGAGCTATTTGAGCAGCTAAGAGATTATGTGGAAGTCCTGCACCTGAAAATATAGGTAATTTTTGACCTCGAACAAGAGTATTAAGACCGTCAATAGATGAAACACCTGTTTGAATAAAGTCTTCAGGAAAGTCACGACGTTCAGGATTGATAGATTCTCCGTTAATATCAATGAACTTTTCGCCAACAGGATCGGGAAGGCCGTCAATAGGTCTACCAAGACCATCAAAGACTCTGCCCAATAATTGATCAGAAACAGGAATTTCCATAGTTTTTCCTAAAAAGCGAGTTTTTGTTTCGGAAACAGATAAACCGGTTGTTCCTTCAAAGACTTGTACAACAGCATTTCCTCCTCCAATTTCAAGAACACGACCTAAACGTTTTGTGCCAGCAGGAGTTGTAATTTCTACTAATTCATCAAAAGCAGAACTTGTTACGCCATTAATAATTAACAAGGGTCCTTTAATCTCAGAAATATTAGTATATTCTAAACCTGAAGATCTATTTTGTGTCGACAACAGCAGCTACCTCCTTATTTGCTAATTCATTGAATGATGAAAGCATAGACTTTGATAATTCATCCATTTTACCTAAATCATCATCAGGAATTTCATACTTAGAACGAATAATTGATGACACTACAGGAAGACCACGAATTGTATCAAGATTTACTCCGTTCTTTAAAGCTTTTTGAGATTCTTTATAGAAGTCAGTATATAATTTCATCATTTTGACTTGTTTTTCTGGACTACAATATCGGTCTACTTTATCGAAAGCCATTTGTTGTAAGAATCCTTCTTTAATCATACGTGCGACGTCGAGAATTAATTTTTCCTCGTCAGGTAGAGCTTCAGGGCCTAATAGACGAACAATTTCTTTTAGTACATCTTCGCGTTGTAAGATTGTATATGTTTCTAATCTTAATTTAGGACGATCTGCATCAACATTATCTACCCACCATTTGTCTATAGATTCAGAATATCCAGAATAACTAGTCATCCAATTTATAGAAGGATAGTGTCTGGAATAAGCAAGTTTTGTATCAAGAGCCCAAAAGGTTTTGATACATCTCATAGTATGAGTAGAAACAGGTTCTGTAAAGTCTCCACCTGGTGGAGAAACAGCGCCAATAACAGTAACAGATCCATCACGATCAGGTGAACCAAGACATTTTACACGTCCAGCTCGTTCGTAAAATTCCGCTAATCTTGATGCAAGATAAGAAGGATAACCTTCTTCAGCAGGCATTTCTTCTAGTCTTCCACTGAGTTCACGAAGAGCTTCTGCCCATCTGCTAGTGGAGTCTGCAACTAATACAGTATCATAACCCATGTCACGATAATATTCTGCCATAGTAATACCAGTGTATATACTTGCTTCTCGAGCAGCTACAGGCATATTACTTGTATTAGCAACTAAAACAGTTCTTTCCATTAAGGATTTTCCAGATCGTGGATCTTTTAATTCAGGAAACTTAATCAAAACTTCAGTCATTTCATTTCCTCGTTCACCACAACCAATATGGAAAACGACACTTGCATCAGACCAAGAGGCGACTTGATGTAATGTAACAGTTTTTCCTGTTCCAAAACCTCCAGGTATTGCACCAGTTCCTCCTTTAGTAATTGGAAAGAATGTATCAAGTACGCGTTGTCCAGTTACAAGAGGTAACTCTGGATCATATCGTTGTGTAAATGGTCTGGCTTGTCGAACAGGCCAATCATGATGCATTGTAAATTCAGATTTATTTCCTTTACCTTCTGCAATTGCAATAATGTGATCTTTATCATAACTTCCTTCTTTAACAACTTCAGTAATTTTTCCTGTAGGTGCAGTAGGAGGTGCAAGAATCTTATGATCTATTAAGTCAGTTTCTTTAACAGTGCCAAGTATACTACCTGCATGAACTGTATCACCTACTTTAACTTCTGGAATAAAATTCCATTTCTTTTTTGGAATTGGAGCAACATGAATACCTCGAGTAATAAATGAACCTGCTTTTGCAGCGATTTTATCCAAAGGTCTCTGAAGACCGTCATAAATAGTTCCCATCATTCCAGGACCTAGAGTTACAGATAATGGCGTTCCAGTACCAACAACAGGTTCGCCAGGTGTTAGACCACTAGTAGATTCGTAAACTTGTATAAAGGCTGTATCTCCAGTAAGTCTAATAATTTCTCCAACAATTTTATCTTTGCCGACTTCCACTGTTTCGTACATTTGCGCACTCGACATTCCATCAGCTTTGACTGCAGGACCACTAATCCAAATAATTTTACCCTTAGCTTGCATCTATACCAACTATGTTTTTTCATGATTTAGAGTTTAAAAACAATTCGATTTTTAGAGATATCGCATAAATAATATTAAAATTTTGAAAATTATCTTTAGAAATTCTTAAATGGATTATATAATTTATCTAATATGATGGATTCAAAAATTTTTGCAGTAATTATCGTTGCAATTATTGGAATTGGGGCAGTTTTGTTTATGTTGCCGGAAGATAATAATGAATTAACAGTAATTGAACCTGAGCCAGTTATAGAAGAAGTTGTAGTTGAGCCTGAACCAGAACCCATAGTCGAACCAGAACCTGAACCGGAACCTGAAAGTAAAGCAATTGTTGATGAGAATGGAGTATTATCTGGAGAAGTTGAAGTAAAAATTGAAAATCTTCAATTTGGTCCATCTGAAATAACTATAAAGAAAGGAACAACAGTAACTTGGAGACAAATAGATATGTCAATTGGAGGAAGTGGAGGAGGAGTAGATTGGCATAACATAGTCGAGGGACCTCCAGGGAAAAGAGGAGATCATGTATTCAAATCTAAGGAACTAACTTTCAATGGTGGTTTTTCGTTTACATTTAATGAAATTGGTGAATTTGAATATTATTGTGATCCACATCCATTTATGATTGGAAAAATCACAGTGGTTGAATAGTAACAAATTTTTTTGTTGTAACCAAATATTTATTAAATAACAAAAAGAAGAGTATCAAAATGTCAAAGCCATTACTTGATAGAAGATCTTTAACTGCATCAATATTATTTGCGTCGCTTGGAGTAGTATTACATCCACCATTCTTTCCACTAGTATTTCCTGCCCCATATGCTCCATTTTTAATTTATTCAATATGGGAAATTCCATTATACATTTGTTTATTATTATTCGGTCCTTTAACGGCAATGATAGCAGGAGTAATTAATTTTATTTCATTACTTGTATTTTTCCCAGGTCAGTTATTCACAGGTCCATTATATAATTTAATAGCAATATACGGTTCCTATTTAGGAATTATATTAATTAAAAAGAGAAAGAAATTTGTTTTAGACACAAGTAAAGCAACTAAAGATATTTTTTCAATAAACATGTTATTGATCATTTTATCTCCAATGATATTTAGAACAGTAATAATGACAGTAGTGAATTTTATTGTATTGCCTCAACCACCTCCAATTGGTTTTTCAATTCCAATGGAAGGAATACCAAGTGTTTTAGGGTTAATAGCAATATTTAATTCAACGACTATACTATATTCAATACCTTTAGCTTACCTAGTAGCTAGATCAGTAAAATCAGCTATAGACCGAACTTGGATATTTGAATAAATTATTTGAACTTATTTGCAACGTCAGTTCGTAATTCGGCTTTCATTCGTTCTAATCTATCTTCAATAGTATTGTTAACAACAACAGTAGAATCAGCATTACTGACAATAATACCTCCTGCAGTTGTAATATAATTATCAGATAATGAAATAGATTTCTTTGACTTGGAAGAAATTTTGTCTATTATGTCTTTTACAATTGAAGAATCTTTCTTGTTACAAGAAATTAAGACATCTGAATCGTCGATAGTATCCAATCCCTCGTTAATGAAGAGTTCTAGGGACTTTGGATAATTTTTTCCTTTATTAGAATTAAGTTCTTTCAAAGCAGCAGTAAATACTTTATTAATATTTTTTTCAAGAAGGACTAGGCTAGAATTTCGACTTTCCATTTCTGCAGTACCAATAATTTGTCTAGATTTAATATCAAATTCCTTGGATTGTTGGGATTCAATTTCCTGTTCTTGATTTTTTGACTGTGTTTCTGATTCAGATATAATCTTGTTGGCTTCTTCTAATCCATCTTTAAGAATGGATTCGACAATTTTTTCAAAGTCTTTAGAAACATCATCTAAAACATTTTCATTTGATATTTTTTTACTCATTTTTTTGACCTGTGATAATTTATCATAAAATATTTACCTATTTAAATTGTTAAGATTAGATGAATTTTCATGTGAAAATCATAATAACAATAATAAGTAACAAATACAAACTATAATAGAAGCCTTGATATCAGAAACAGAAATTAGAAATTCTTTAACAAATGTCATGGATCCTGAGATCCATATGAATATAGTAGAATTGAAGATGCTAAGAGAGATAAAAATTGATGGGAATAATATCGATGTATTAATAGCACTAACAGTTGCAGGGTGTCCATTAGCAGATACAATAAAAAAGGATGTAAAAGAGGAATTAATGAAATTAGAACAAGTAAAAGAAGTTAGTGTAGAAACCACAGTTATGACCAAAGAACAATTAGATGAATTAAAGGAAATTGTTCAAAAGAATCGAGGTGAGCAACAATCCCAGGATGAATTAATCTCAAGATTAGACAAGAAGAAAAATGAGAATTTAATAGCAGTCGTATCAGGAAAAGGTGGAGTCGGAAAATCTTCTATGACTGCAATATTAGCTTCTGAGCTCAAAAGATCAGGTTATAACGTAGGAATACTTGATGCAGATGTTACAGGTCCAAGTATTGCAAAGATTTTCGGTGTTACAAAAAGATTAATGAAAGGAAAGAACGGAATAATTCCAGCAGAAACACCTTCTGGACTTAAATTAATATCAGTGAATTTGATGTTAGATAACCCAGAAGTACCAACAGTATGGAGAGGTCCGATCGTTAATAATTTAATCAGACAATTATACACAGATGTAGATTGGGGAGATATAGATTATTTATTAATTGATTTACCGCCAGGGACTGGTGATGCACCTCTAACAGTGTTCCAATCATTACCACTTTCAGGCATAGTTTTAGTCAGTACGCCTCAAGATTTATCGAAAATGATAGTAAGTAAATCAGCAAACATGGCAGGAATGTTAAAAATTCCATTACTTGGTTTGGTTGAAAATATGTCTTATTTAGAATGTAAACATTGTGGAGATAAAAATTACATCCTTGGAGAATCAAGAGGCGAAGCATTTGCTGAACATCTAGGTACAAAACTATTAGCAAGACTACCATTTGAAAAAGATATTGCAGAACTTTGCGATCAAGGAAAGATAGAAGCTTATCAAAATAATGATATAACAAATACGATAGAAATAATAAAGCAAACTATTGAAGAGCAGAAAGAAAAGTCTTCAATTGCAACAATTGTAGAGAGTGCAGGAGGTAATTTATCGCCTGCATGGAATAAAAATGAAGAACAAAAAAAGAAATTTAAACTAACGCCAGTATAATTTTATGTTTGCATATTAAACGAGATTTAGGTTCTATGCCCAATAATCCTTAGATATAGTTTCTATTACTTCTTGACTTTCCAGTTCAACACCGGCGTCAGCTCTCTTTTTTGTGATATCTTCACGTTTTGTTAGTATTTCAAATTTTGACGGGTCTTTGACTTCCGTAACATCGTATACTTTAGTTTCATCAGAATTAGTACCGGCCCAAAGTATCTTAATTCCCAACTCATTTAAATCAGGTTCAATCTCTTTGTACATTTTTAACCAAGAATCAAAGCCTTTAGTAATTTTAAAAGTTGATAAGAATTTCATCGAGATTCACCTATTACATTTTTAGAACTTTTTTAATTAGTTCTCGATAATCAACTTCCTCAGTTTTTGCTCCAGGAGTTGGTATTTGATAAATAAGAGGAATAGGATATTGAGATCTGATATCAGTAATTTCATCATAAATAGGTTCTGCCATATCATTACTAATCAAAATTAATCCAATTTCTTTGTCAGTAACTAGTGATTGGATTTGTTTAAGAGCGTCAGAAGAATTAGAAACTTCTACGCCATTAACACCAGACAACATAAAGCCTGATACAAATGCACGAGTTCCTAATGCAAGTATTTTCATTGAAAATTATAGAATCTATACGATAATAAATTTAACTGAATAAGAAATATTAAAAAAAAAGAGTTGTTGTCCCCGAAGGGACAACTAAGATTATTATGCTGTAGCTTGGCGAGATCTAGTGAAGAGTACACCAGAAACGACGACTAGAATTACACCTAATCCAATTGCAATATATGAAATTGGACTAATTGTTTCTACTTCGACTTCTTCAGTGACTATTACTTCACGGACTTCTACCTCACGGCTGATACTTTCTGGTAATTCATCAGGTAAACCAAAGGCCATTATAGCTCCAGGAACAGAGCCTCTTAATGGTGGGTTTTGGCTAGTTAGACCACGTCCTCCAAATGATTGTAGGAGTAGAGTCTTACCATTAGAATCTTGTCCAATACTTGGTTGAGTATCTAATGCTGAACCAAGATTGAATGTATGTAGAAGTTCACCGTTGTCGGTTGCAACTGCACGAAGCTTACCATCGAAACCATTCCAGTAGACTACGCCACCAGATGAAATCATTCCACCTCGGTGTGCAACTGTATCTACAAAGAATTCCCATTCAACTGCACCAGTTCTTGCATTGATTGCAGTAACTGAGTGGTTTAATTGAGGTGGGAATGGTGCTTCAGAGTTTTTGTTGTTAATGAATCCACCATAGAAACTACCAAATCTTGATTCTTGTGGAAGAATCTCTAAGAAGAGAGGTTCATTCTTACAAGATACATAGACATTGTTTCCATCGAATGCCATATCATTTTCAGCACAGCCTGATCCATTTGGACTTTGCCAGATGTATTCAGTTGATGGATAATGTTGCCATGGTTTGTTCATGTCAGCTTCAACTCGTGGATCTAAGAAGAACCAGTCGTTGTTTTCGTCAAGACCGTCAATACCAAGTGCTTCAGAGTGCAATACACCTCGTCCTCGTTCACCATTAGTTGGTCCAGCACGATTATCACATTCTGCATTACAGTAGTATTTTGTGAATCTTACACCAGGAACTTCAGTGATCCATAATACTTCACCAGTATTTGCATCAAATGCATGAACGTGTCCTTGTTTACATTGTTTCATAACAACTCTGCGTCCATCGATTTCTGCAAGTTGTGTATTCCAGGCACAGTCCATGTCCCAAAGGTCTTTAGTAGTACTTTGGAAGTACCATGCTAAGTCACCTGTCTTACTATCAAGTCCAACAATAGCTGAACCGAATAGACGTGGACCACGGGTATATGTGTGGTTAAAGTCAGGACCTGGTTGTGCAGTTCCGAAGAAGAGTTTTCCATTTTCTTCGTCAACTACAATCTGTCCCCAGATATTACTTACACCTGCATTGAATGGCATACCAGTCTTTTCATTATAAGTACCTGGATTACCAGCCCAATCCCATCTTAGGATATCTTCTGGGACATCACAAGCTTGGATACCTTCGATATAACCAACATCACAAGTGTCAACTAACCATTGACCCCATGCGGCATATTCGTCAGGGAATAATTCACCGTTAGGTGGTTGATAAAAGAATCTCCAATTAAGGTGCTCATCGGTTGTTGCGTCAATGTTACAAGGGAAACTTGTACAGGCGCCTAAGTCATATGCAGCTACATATGCACGGCCACCATAGCTTCCTTCCATGTGTCCGCCGACTGCTACAATAATTTGGTTATTGGAACGATCAACAACAGGAGCATGTGATCCTTGTGCGTTATACAAACCAGAGTTTGTTTCAACATTTCTACAATGTTGGAATAGAGTGAATACTTCGTCGCCGTTTTCAGCATCTACTGCTTTGATTGTACAACCAAAGGAGTTTAGCCAAAGTAAACCTTTACCATTCAATTCCCAATAGTTCATTGAATGAGTATGGGCGGCTAGAGAGTATACAGGTAAACCTGGAGGATTAAGTCCACGATTGTCTGCGACAGATGGACCAATTATATCAGGGTCATCACCGTCTGCAGTTCTTTCACTATACCAATTCATTGATCCATCAACCGAATCGATTGAGAAGATTGTCTGATAGTTGGTTGTGTAGTAGACATTACCGTCGACAACTAATGGAGGTGCGATACCACCAGTACCACAAAAGGTCATTGATGAACAACCTATTGAATCTGCATCAGGGATTGGAAATACCCATTGCAATTGAGCAAGGTGTACATTCTCTGATGTTAATTGTGTTTGTGGGTTAAAGTTGTGTCCCCAGGAATTTGCATTAATGAATTCCCAGTTTCTCTCTGCTCTTGTAGAACCAAGTGCAGGAGTAACGTTTTGTGCACTAACCATTGGGGTTAGGAACAAAGATGCTGCAATTAATAGTGCAGCAACTAGGATACTTACGTATACACGTCGAGTCATGCCCCGGTTTAGTGTAAAAAGTACATATAAATCCCTCGAATATTTTTACAAATTTTGAACTTATTGGTAAAAAATTCACGTTAGATTCAATAAATTAATTATAAATAATAATTTTATTAAAATAATTAATAATTTTTGAGAAACTATTGCCAATTAAGATTAATTACAAGAAATTCAAATTGATCAAAAGTAAATGGAAAAGTTTCCTCAAAATAATAAACAGAACTCGATGGAATGCTTGAAATGATAACAGATTCTGTACGAACAGGTATAGCGTCACAACCACAGTCATTCAATATCCACCAAGTAACTTCTACCTCAATGTCGCTGGCATTTTTTAGTCCAAAATTAATAATCTGACCACTAACAACTGAATAAGATCTACCGTCAATTTCAATTTCATTATTTTGAAATTGTTGATTAATCGTAAGATTAGCATGAGTAATTAAATTATTTTCAAGAATAAGAGTAAGATTAGAAAGTTGCGTAGAAAGTAATTGATTTTCAGTTATCAAGGACTCGATTTGAACAAGGTAATTTTTATTAGAATTCTCAATCTCTTCTAGTTCGGATTCAAGTTGATTGTTATTCGTAATAAAAAAAAATATTAAAAGAATAGAACTAATCAGTAGGAACAAATATATTATTCCGTACAGACGATTCACAAGTAATCTATAATCATACAAGATAATATGTTTTATAATGATTCATATAGATGCTAATACTAACAAGAAGTAGTTGGCCCAAATTAGTTCTAAACAAGATGAAAAAAGAATGTGGAAAAGTCTTGCGAGAGATTTAGGTGTAGAACAAGAAGTAGATATCTCAAGTTTACAAGATATTAAAAAATATATTGCAAAAACAAAGTATAAAGATCGCATTCCTAGTAATTCAGAGCTGCTAGAGATATTACCAATAGATAAGCGAAAGCAACATCTGCAATTATTAAAGATAAAACCAACAAAAAGCGCATCAGGTATTGCTGTGATATCAGTAATGACAAAGCCATATAATTGTCCACATGGAGTTTGTATTTTTTGCCCTGGTGGAGAGAAAATAGGAACTCCACAGAGTTATCTGCCATCAGAACCTGCCACCATGAGAGCATTAGAGGCAGAATATGAACCAGAAAAACAAATAGAGAATAGATTCAAACAGTTGACGAATATAGGACATTATATTGACAAAGTCGAATTATTGATAATTGGGGGAACTTTCATGAATTTACCATTCGAGTATCAAGAAAGTTTCGTAAAATCATGTTATGATTCATTAAATGGGTTAAAATCAGAAAACTTAGAACAAGCCAAAAAATTAGCAGAGAAATCGGCAATTAAAAACGTAGGTCTAAGTGTAGAAACAAAACCCGACTGGTGTAAACAAAAACATATTGATTTAGCACTTGATTTTGGAGTAACAAGAATTGAAATAGGAGTTCAGACATTATCAGATGAAATATTTAGGAAAACAAATAGAGGACATACTTTACTTGATGTAGAAGAATCATTTCAAATTTCTAAGGATGCTGGATACAAAATTGTTGCCCATATGATGCCAGGACTTCCTGGTTCTAATTTAAAAAAAGATTTTGACGACTTTGTTACTTTATTTAATGATCAAAAATACAAGCCAGACATGTTAAAAATTTACCCAACATTGGTAGTTCCGGGAACTGGATTACATAAAATGTACCAGGAAGGTGAATTCAATGCATATACAACTGAAGAAGTAATTGACCTATTAGCTAAAGTAAAGAAAGAAGTTCCTCCATGGGTAAGAATAATGAGAATACAAAGAGAAATTTCTGAGGAATTTATTGAAGCAGGTACTGGCAAAGGAAATATTCGAGAATTAATAAAGGCAAAGATGAAACAAAATGGAGATAAATGTATATGCATAAGATGTAGAGAAATAGGACTAAAACAACTTAAAGAAGAATTAGAAATAGAAAAATACGATATTGAAATAACAAATACTCGGTATGAATCGTCAGAAGGAAAAGAATATTTTATCAGTGCAGAAGAGAAGAATACCAAATCATTAATTGGATTTGTACGAATGCGTATTCCGTCGGAAAAGGCTCATAGAAAAGAAATTGTTGAGAATACTGCAATAGTGAGAGAATTACACGTATATGGACAAGTAGTGCCCATTGGAGAAAGAGATGTAAAGAGTTGGCAACACAAAGGAATAGGGATAAGATTAATGCAGGAAGCAGAAAAAATAGCTAAGGAAGAGATGTCGATAAGAAAATTGCTAGTGATAAGCGCAATAGGAACAAGAGAATATTATAGAAGATTAGGATATGAATTAGAAGGTCCATATATGGGGAAAAAACTCTAGATTAAGGAGTCCTACACATGAGAAAAACAATAATTTTGATGTTGATATTTTTATTAACTACTTCAATTATATTTCAATCTAATAATATCAACACAGAAGCAACAAACAATATTGATATTAAAAATATTGAAAGAGAAAAAAGAAATTGGGAGTTTGTAAATCATGATGCATTTGCTACAAATTATTCGCCACAAGATCAGATCAACACAGAAAATGTTCACATGTTAGAATTGAAATGGACATTTCCATTTCCACCTGCTACAGAATTTTTAAAATATCAAGAAGGAGGGATAGCATTCGAAGGTGCAATAACACCGCCATTAATTATAGATGGGGAAGTATTTGTTGCCTCTAATATGAGAAACGTATACTCTTTTGAAGCTAATTCAGGAGATATGAATTGGATAAATATTTACGAACATAATTGGAATAAAGCAAAACAAGAATTACCTGAAGTTGCAGGAGGAGCACCGCACATACATGGTTTACAATATATTGATGGAAACTTATTCACTAGTACTTTAAACTGTGCAGTAGACGCAATTGATGCGAAATCGGGAGAAATATCATTCAGTATTCAGGAAATTTGTAAGAACGTTGAAGGTAATTATTATTCTTGGCCTATGTATGAAGGAATTGGAAAATACGGATCGCCTTCTCATCCAGGTCCAATTTATGAAGATGAAAATATCTTAGTAGTTGCAATAACAGGAGCTACAGCATCATGGGGAGGAGGAAGAGCATTTATTGATGGATATAATCTCAATGTCAATCCGCCCGAAAGATTATGGAGGAAATTTCTTGCACCTCCTGGAGAAGGAGATCCAGAATGGGCATTAAGAGAATGTGATAAAGGATGGTTCTTTTCTTATCCAGAATGGAAAGAATCAGGAAGAATGGGAATCCCTTGTAACGAGGTTCCTAGGGAGAATTTGATAAACGATTGGGGAGTTCCTAAACACTA
>MDTE01141985.1_pt1 | contig 71701 bp, 74 predicted proteins | sample 811231 | NCBI WGS metagenome assembly MDTE01 (sample SAMN05326651, study PRJNA326480) | marine metagenome | isolation source: seawater | place: Indian Ocean: Red Sea | collected 2010
TCGAGCAGGCCGCCACGCCGCGCCCGATGATGATCGACGCGATCGAGCGACTCCGAACCGCGCGGATCCCGGTGAACGACGCCCGAGTCGTGGGCGGCCTCCAGCGCCGCGGCAATCTGGGTGGCAATCGGCTGCACCTGCTCCAGCGGCAGGGGCCCCCGGGCGATCAAGTCAGCAAGGGTGGGCCCTTCCACCAATTCCAGGACCAGTGCCTGAGTCTCGCCATGCTCGACCATGGCGTGGATCTGGCCGATGTTCGGATGGTTCAGAGACGCAAGGACTTTGGCTTCCCCTGGAACCGCGCAAGCCGTGCGCCGTCGGCGACGAACGCTTCGGGCAGCACTTTCAGGGCAACGGCCCGGGCCAGGGTCGCATCGCGAGCGCGATACACTTCCCCCATCCCGCCCGCACCGAGCAGCTCACCGATTTCGTAGGTACCGATCCGGGTTCCAGCAGCGAGCTCCCTCATTGGTCTGTTGAGCAGGCTGCCTGTGTCTGAACGCTAGTCGCGACGGCGTTTCCACCGAGCCAGCAGGAGCGTCGTCAGACCCAGAATGACCTCGTCGACGAACGGGATCGGGTCGGGCACGAACAGGTCGGCCAGGAACAGCCCTCCGGCCAGCACGAACAGCTGCCACGAGCGCAGCCGGTCGAGCCAGCCGACGAGGCCTCCCCTATCGGACATGCTTGCGGTAGAAGCCGAGCATGCGCGACCAGCAGGTGGCCGCCGAGGTCGCGTCGTAGACCTCGTCTCTGGTGTCGTTGAAGAACGCGTGGTCGACACCCTCGAATACAGTGATGTCAGCCGACTTGCGAGCCGCCTGCAGATCCGCCTCGAGCTGCCTGGCGGCGGCGGGTGGCACGAACTCGTCCTTCTCGGCAAAAAACCCGAGCACCGGGGCCTGGAGCGCCGTCAGGTTGGGCTTCACATTTGGGTGAATGCCATAAAAAACCACGCAGCCGCCCACCGACGCGTTCTCGCACGCGGCGTAGAGCGACAACTGCCCACCCATGCAGAAGCCCACCGTGCCGACAGTGTCGCTGGTCACCTCGTCGCGTCCCAGCAGAAAGCTGATCGCGCCCGACAGGTCGTTGGCCGCGCGGTCGATGTCGAGGGCCATCATCAGCTTGCCGGCGTCGTCGGGGCTGGACGTGCTCTCCCCGTGGTACATGTCGGGCGCCAGCGCCACGAACCCCTCGGCCGCGAACCGGTCCGCCACATCCCTGATGTGGTCGACCAGACCCCACCATTCCTGGATCACGATGACCCCGGGACCGCTGCCACACTCGGGCACCGCCAGGTAGCCGCTTCCGGACTTGCCGTTGACAGGAAACTCGACCATCGAACCGGACATGACTGGATCACTCCTCCGTGTATGAATCGCCTCGCGGGATGTGGTTCTACCCTATCACCGCCCCGAAGGAGCGCTGCCCGCGGCGGCTTCGAGCCGCACGAGCTCTCCCTCGGCGTCGTAGTACCCGATGCTCCCCTCACCGTCGGGCGCTACCCCCATCACCAGACGGGGACGGGTGCCGTCACCCAGGTTGACCACCGCGGTGCCCTGGACGGCGCCCATCGCCACCCGCTGGGCACCGGACGCATCGTAGAGCGAGACGAACGGCGCACCGTCACTGCCCACCGACAGCCCGATACCCCGTTGCCCCGGCGCACCCAGCAGGTCGATGCTCGGCTCACCCTGCAGGCTCACATTCGGCCGGCCACCTGGCGCCAGCATCGCCTGCAGCCGTGACTGGCCATCGTGCGAGAGGGCCACCAGCGGCGTGTCATTGATCGTCCCCAGTGTGACATTCCGGCCCCGAGCGTCGCCGAGCGTCAGCGAGGGCGCCCCCCCATCCAGCGTCGCTTCGAGACGTGGCGCCCCAGTCGGGTCGGTGAACTGCAGGTGCGGGGTCCCGTCGGGATCGACCCCGATGAAGCCTCGGCGCTCCCCGGTCGTCGAGTAGAACGCCAGGGTCGTCCGGCCCGTCTCGTCCGATGCCGACAGCAGCGCGCGCAAGGTACCGGCGCCGTCCACGATGTTGATCTGGCTGGCGGTCACCACGTCGGGGCCCTGCGCCTCGACCGGGCGGGTCAATAGCGCCGAGGAGATCGCGCCGCCGGCCATCGAGCCCACCAGCACGAGCACCGGGAGTGTCAGAGTTTCCTTCGACATGTCCTGCTCCGTTGTTCTGGCCGACCCGGTCGGTCAGGCCTCGTCAGTCGCCGAGAAATGGCGCCCGCGGGTTTCCGGCCCCAGCCAGACGAAGGCGGCGACGAGCACGCCGGACACCACGATACAGGCCGACATCGCCGAACCAGTGGTCATCCCGCCATCCTGGAGTTGTCCCAGGACGAACGGCGTGGCCGAGCCGACGGCGGCGCCCACGTGATAGGTCAGCCCCGGCCCCACACCGCGCGCGGCCGTCGGGAATCGCTCGGTCAGGTAGGCGGGCGCCATACCCCAGATGCCGCCGCCGGTCGCCCCCATCGCTATCGACCCGAGCAGCAGCACGGTCGTGCTGGTCGAGCCCAGGAAAATCGGCACGGTCGCCACCCCGGTCAGCGCCGCGAGCGCCACCGCGCCCCGTCGCCCCAGCACACTTTCGGATGCCCGTCCCCAGAAGGCAATGCCCACCACGGCAGCCGCGTTGAACGCCACGACGTACCGCAGCGGGTCGAGGCCAAGATCTCGCAGGAACGTCGGATACCAGAACGAGATCGAGTAGTAGGAGAACATGAAGGCCGAGAGCAGCAGCGAGCTCTGCACCGTCACCCAGAGCAGGTCCCGTTTGAAGAGCCGAAGCACGGAAACCCGGTCTTCCAGCTCCTCTCCCCCGCGTTCCTTCAGCAGTCGCTGTCGTTCCTCCCAGACCGGGCTCTCGTCCACGACCCGGCGAATCCAAGGTACGAGAAGCGCCGGGAGAACGCCGGTCCAGAACATCACCCGCCACCCGAGCGACGAGCCGGGGTTGTCGCTGAGGGGGTCGGCCATCCCCTCGAACAGCGGGAAGACATACGAGAAGGTGAACGCCGACAGGATGTAGCCCCAGTACCAGCCACCCTGAAGTAGGCCAGACGCCAGTCCGCGAAGCTTGGTCGGCCAGTGCTCGATCGCCAGGGGCATCCCGGCCGCCCACACCCCGCCCATGCCAATCCCGAACAGCGCCCGGAAGGCGAAGAGCATCGCGTAGGTGGTGGAGAACCCGCTCAGGAACGCAAACAGCGAGAACCAGAGGATCGAGAGCATCAGCGGGAGCTTGCGACCCCACCGATCCGCCATCATCCCGGCGCCGAGCCCACCCACCAGCCGGAACAGCAGCGTGACCGTGCCCAGCGCGCCCGCCAGCGCCGCATCCACCGTAAAGCTCTCCTGGATGTCCACCAGGATGAACGTCATGATGGTAAAGTCGAAGCCATCCAGCAGCCAGCCGAGGAAGGTGGCGAAGAAGGCGCGCCACTGCTGGCCGTCGACCTCGCGATACCAGGGGACGGGACGCTCGTTGACGCTCATGGCTCTGGCGATGGGATGACCGGGCGCGAACGGCCAGGGTATCAGCTTCTCGTTTTCGCGTCGCTCGGGCTGGGCTCGGTGCCGCCCGCCGCGATATCGACGGCGTCGGCCACTGGCAGCGGCCCCCGGCCGATCCGGTCCTTCAGCGTCTCCCCGCCGTAGTGCGCCATGGCGAGAAAGACCTGGCCGTCGTCGGCGGTCTCCCCCACTTCGTAGACGGTGCAGACGTTCGGGTGGTCGAGTGACGCGGAAACCCTGGCCTCGCGGAGGAACCGCTCCCGCGCGTCACTGTCTCGGGTCAACTCCGGCGGCAGGAACTTCAACGCCACCAGCCGGTCGAGCCGCGTGTCGTGAGCTCGATAGATCACCCCCATGCCGCCCGCCCCAAGGCGGTCGACGAGCTCATAGGCGCCGACACGGGTTCCAGGGTCGAAGGCCATCGGTAGGGCGCTGGACTGAGAAGCGTCCGATCATAGCGTCCGTGCTCGGCCTGCCGGGCGCACCGGATTGCCGGCGGAACGAGAATACCGGGCAGCAGATTGACGCAGACACTACAATAGGCGCTTCGTGGTGACCAGCATCGGACGCACACCCTGAAAGACACTGGAGGCTCTCTCAAGATGACGACCCTTAACGCGCGCGTGTCGCGGCTCCTGACGCCGGTGGGTGCACTTGCGCTTCTGACTCTTGGAGGACCCCTGGCGACCCCATCGACGGTGCTCGCGCAGGAGCAGTTACTCTATGTCAGCGCCACCGGAGTCACCGGCTCGCCGGTCTCCGACCTGACCGCCGACGAAGTGGTTGTGCAGTGGGACGGCGAGGATTCCGAAATCGTCGAGCTCGAGCTCATCGAGTGGCCCGTCCAGGTCACGATGATGGTCGACAACGGAAAGGGCGGTCGCGAGTATATCGACGAGATCCGCGCCGGCCTGAAAGCGTTCATCGCCGCGCTCCCCGACGGGGTCGAGATGGCGCTGGTCGCGACCTCGGACGAGGTCCTGATCGTGACCGACTACACCAGCGACAAGGCGGCGCTGACGGCCGGGGTCGACGAGATGGATCGCGGCAACGACGACGCCTACTTCCTCGACGCCATGATCGCGTCGGCCGCGACCGTAGCCTCAGGCGAACGTGACTTCTTCCCGGTGTTCGTCAACCTGGCGACCGACGGGGACGAGGGGAGCGAAGGCGACCAGGCGGCGTTCGAGGGCATGGTGAACAACATGGTCACCAACGCCGGCACCCTGCATACGCGCATGCTCTACACGGAGGACGGCCGCGCGGATCAGAGCCTGCAGGCGCAGGTGGGCCCCATCGGGCAGCAGACGCCGGGCGGCTCCTACGAGGCCATCGTGGACGTGGCGACCCTCGAAGCGAATCTGACCGCCCTGGCCGAGGACATCGCCCGCAAGAACGGCGTGGTGGGGACGCAGTATCGGGTGCGGTACAACCCGCCGGCCGGCGCCGGCGCGGCGCCCGCGATTTCGGTCGGCTCGTCCCGGGCAGGATTGAACCTGGTTCCGACGATCGACGGCAACTTGCCCTAGCGCATCTGCGTGTACCGGGCGGATGTTCACCCTCAGCTACACCGAACACGGCGTAGCCCGGCGGCACCGATTGCTGCCTGGCGTCACGCTGATCGGCCGGTCACCCGAGTGCGACCTGCTGATCGACGACACCAGCATCTCCCGCCGACACGCCGAGTTCACCCTCACCGACACGGCCTGCCAGGTCCGCGACCTCGGCAGCCGCAACGGCACCTACCAGAACGGTCTGGTCGTGGCCCAGGCCACCCTGACCGAAGGCGATACCCTCACCCTCGGTCAAGTACCGGTACAGGTCAGCCGAAGGCGGCTCACGCTCACCAGCGACCCGTTCACGCTCGACCAGGACTCCACGCTGTGCCGTCCGGTCGCCGAGTTGGGCGCCCCCGACGCCGGTGGGTCCGGCGTGGACGCTCCGCGGCTGCTGACGCTGCTCTCCGCGCTGGGCGGGCTCCTGATCGAGACCCACACGCTCGAGGACCTGCTGGACCGCGTCGCCGACCTGGTCTTCGAGGCGCTCCCGGCCGACCGCTGCTATCTGCTGCTGGGGAAGGCCGACGACCTTCCCATCCCGAGGGTAGTGCGGCAGCGGAATGGCAAGCCTCCAGCCGACGCCGTGATCAGCCGAACCATCGTCGATCGCGTCCGGCAGGACCGGGTGGCCATGCTGGCCGCCAACGCCCAGGTCGATCCGCGCCTTCCGGCCGGAGAGAGCATCCGGGCACAGGACATCCGGGCGTTCATGTGCGCGCCCCTATGGAACCAGACCGAGGTCATCGGCGTGCTCTACGCCGACAGCCCCGAAGTGGGCCGCTTCGCGGCCGCGGATCTCGAGTTGTTCACCGCGCTGGCGAACTCCGCCGCCGTCCTGATCGAACGAGCGCGACTGGCTGCCCGGGTGATGGAAGAAACGCGGCGTCGCGAACGGCTACAGCGCTACCACTCGCCCGCCGTCATCGACAGGATCCTGAGCGCCTCGCAGGCCGGTGAGGGCACGTTTCTCGCGCAGGAGCGGGAGGTCAGCGTCCTGTTCGCCGACCTGGTGAGCTTCTCCGCCCGCGCCGAGCGGCTCCCACCAAACGACGTCGCGCTGCTCCTCAACGGCTGCCTGGGCGCGATGAGCGAGGCGGTGTTCGAACAGGACGGCATGCTCGACAAGTTCATGGGCGACGCGCTGCTCGCCGTGTTCGGAGCCCCGCTGGACCAGCCTGACCACGCACGCCGGGCGGTGCGAGCCGCGATCGGCATCCGCCAGCGACTCGCCGCCGCGAATCAGGAGCGTGGCGACGAGCCGCTGGCAGTGCGGATCGCCATCAACAGCGGCGTCGTGATGGCCGGCGACATCGGTTCGCCAAAGCGGCGGGAGTACACGGTGCTGGGCGACGTGGTCAACACCGCGTCGCGGCTGCAGTCGCAAGTCGCGGGGGCGGGAGAGATTCTGATCAGCCGGGCCACCTACGATCACATTCGAGACGAGGTGACCGCACAGGCGCACGGTCCGGTCACACTCCGCGGCCGGTCGACGCCGGTCGAGGTGTTCCAGCTGTAGCGTCGCTGAACCTGGCTGACGAGGGTCAGAGGCCAGGGACGATGACCGCGTCGTAGCGTTCGAGCACCAGTATCTCCCCCTACGGAAACGCGACACGCTGAGTGCGCTGGAGGGGCGTGGCGCCGTCGTCGCCAATCAACAAGCTGGCGTCGCCCGACGGCTGACCGTTGACGGTCAGGGCGAAGCGCACCAGCTGCCCCTCCTGCCCGCTGTTCTCCTCCAGCCCGAAACCAGACACCTGGACGAAGTCGCGGACGCCTCCCTCGGCCTGATCGGGAATCTGGCCAGCGGTCAGCCGGGCCAGGTTGTGCAGGATCCCCATCCGGGTGAAGCCGATCACCAGGGCCTCGGCCAGGGCCGAAGGCGCCGGCTGGTCGATAGCCACCTGCCCGGCCTGGCCCGTCAGCCGTTCGCCGTCCGACTCCAGCCGGATATCGACCTCCAGGTCGGCAAGGTCCCGCTGAACCCCAGCACGATCGCGCCATCCCTCTCGATCACCAGGCTACCTTCGAGCGAGGAGGTCACCGCCCCGGTCGACGCCACGACACACGTGATCTCGACCCGTGTGGCGCCGAGCAGCCCTTGCTCGAGCTGGGTGAACAGATCGCCAGGCGCCGGCTGAGCCTTCCCGGTCGCGGGCGCGCCCAGCACCGCCACCACAAGGACGGACCGAAGCATGGTTCTCATGTCTTCCGGATGAAGCCTGCGTACGATCTTACACGCGGGCCCTCTCGATGCTTGTCTCGCTGATAGAGGGCACCGTCGCCTGGTGCGCCCGACGCTGTGGTTCCGGCAACCGATAGCGAGGGGCCAGCGCCAGCACGAGGCGCACCGCCGAGTTCACGTCGGCACGATGGCCCGGTGAGACGAAGACGGGGGCCACCCCGGCGCGCGTCCGGAGCGCCGCGCCCCCCGAAGCGTGCCCACCGGCCGGTGCGTGCCAATCAGGCGGGTCTTCCCGCAGCCGACCGTCGGCACGTCCAGCAACAGGCCCAGATGACATGCCAGCCCGAAGCGCCGGGGATGCGCCAACCCCTGCCCGTCGCACACCACCACATCGGGAATCGTCTTCAACCGCTCGAACGCCGCCAGCAGCGGAGGGACCTCCCTGAACGAGAGCAGCCCGGGGATGTAGGGAAAGGTGGCTCGCCGCACGACCTCGGCGGTTTCGACCACTTCGAACGACGGTGCCCGCAGCACCACCATGGCGGCATAGACCCGATGGGTGCGCTTCGAGTACGCCACGCCGGCGCCCGCGACCAGCGTCGGACGAGCTGGCAACGGCTCCAGACCGCAGTCGGTCCTGGATGTCGACCGCCTGGCGTTAGGACACGCGCCAGGGGTGCAGGTCTCGAGCGGTCACGGCCCCGTCGCGAGCGTCAGTTGGTGGGCGTCGCCCCCAGGTGCGCGGTGAACCAGGCCACCATGGCGCTGGAGGCCAGGATGGCATCGTCGCCGCGGAACCCGTGCCCCGCGTCCGGGATCACGATGACCTTCGACGTGACCCCGTGCTCCTGCAGCGCCGCGTACATGTCGTAGCTGTTGCTGACCGGCACCAGCTCGTCGGCGTCTCCGTGAATCAGCAGCGTTGGCGGATCGTCGGCCGAGACGTTCGCGATGGGCGAGTAGGAGTGTGCTTGTGACGGCTCGAAGCTGAGCGCCGGGAACCGGCCGTTGCCGTTGGCCGGGTCGGTGCCGCAGGTCGACCGGTGGAAAGTAGGCACTACCGCCGCCACCCGGTTGCCAGTGCGCAACACCGCGTCCTCCGCGGACGGATCGCCCATATCAGAGGCCCCGCTCAACAGCAGCGACAGATGACCGCCAGCGCTTCCGCCAAAGACGCCCAGCCGGGACGGGTCCACCCCGAGCCGAGCCGCGTTGAGCCGGACATAGCGCACGGCGCGACGCACGTCCGGCACGATCTCCGGAGTCGTGTATTCCGGGCTGCTGCCGTACCGCACCGCGATCACGGTGAACACGGCCTCGAGCAGCGCCCGATACCGCTGCTCGGACTGCGCCGGCGGCACCCACCTCGACCGCCACCCGCCAGTGACCATCGCCAGCACCACCGCCCCGTTGGCGTCGTCCGACGTGAGCACGTCGAAGGTCAACGCCATGCCTTACTTGTGGCCATAGACCACGTCCGGCGTAACGGTGACCTCCTACGCCACCGCGACGCCGACGCTCGCGAGGACGAGACCCGCCAACGCAACGACGGCGACCAATCTAGCCATCGTCATATCCCTCTTGCCGACACCGTCCTGCGTTGTGGCGGGGCTGAAGCCCCGCCCTTCAGAACCGTCCTGAAGCCTGGAACCTGAAGCCTCGCCAACGGACGCACTCGCCGTCGGCGCAGCCCCCGGCAGCCGTGTGTCCGCCTGCCGGCCTAGTGCGGCATCTTGATCTGGAGCAGCTCGTACATCCTCACGACCGCGCGCGGATCCACGCCGTCGGCTCGCGCCCCGTAATGCTCCCGGTGCGCGGTGAGGTCGACCTGGTCCGACGCCTCGTCGACCGGCACTCCACGCGCATGCAGACTGGTCACCTGACTGTTGAGGTCACGCAGGAACGCCTGGAGGTGGTCAATCTGCGACCGATCCGTGAACGGGTTACCGTGGCCAGGCACGATCGTGTCGAACTGCAGCGCCTTCAGCTTGTCGAGCGACGCCGGCCACTCCTCCACGAACCCGTCACCCATGTAGGGCAGGCTATGGGAGTCCGGGCTTCCGACGAAGAAATCGCCCGTGAAGACGATCCGCTCTTCCGGCAGGAAGACCAGCGAATCGCCGCCAGTGTGTCCACGCCCCGGGAAGTGCAGTTGCACCTCGCGCCCCCCCTTTACCAGCGTGAAGGTATCGCTGTAGGTCACATTCGGGGGTGTCGGCACCGTCTCCTGGACCGCTTCGGCGTGCGCCGCGGTGATCCGGAGCTGGGTCTCGAGTCGCTCACGCTCGTCACCGGAGGCCGACGCCACCCGCGCCCGGAGCGCCTCGACCTGATCCGGCAGATTCGCGGTGAAGTTCCGGTTGGTCCGCTGCTCGAGCACGTCCGACGACAGCATCGTGCGCACGAAGTCGTGGCCGATAATCTCGACGTCGTCGCCGAAGATCTGATTCCCGTGCGCGTGGTCGAAGTGATAGTGCGTGTTGAACACGTACTTGATCGGCTTGTCGGTCAGCGTCTTGATGCCTTCGACCAGGCCACGGGCCGCGGCCGGTGTCACCGACGAGTCGACCACCATCACGTGGTCGTCATTGATGATGACCAGGTTGTTGCTCATCGTGGTCATCGACCCGGTGCCGGTGGCGAAGAACACGCCGTCGGCCAGTTCCTCGAACCTGTGACTCGAGCTGCCATCAGGGCTCTGCCACGCGGCGCCCGTCTGCCACTGGATTGACAACACCGCCAGTGCCGCTGTCGCCAGCGTCAAGATCCATCGCTTCATCAGTTCGCCTCCACCGTCAACACGGGTCCCGGTTGAGCGGGCGCCCGCGAGTTCCACCGCTGCTGTGACTCCGCCACGCGCGTCCCCGGCACGGCGAACAGCTCGTCGCGCCACGGCGCCTCGGCCACCCGGCCGCCCGGACCATCGTGGTGATGCTCGATATACAAGAACCCGCTGTACACCCCGGTCCGATCGGCTCGCTGCGCCTGATCGCGGATGTGCACACTCAGCGTGCGGGGCACCTTCGCCTCGTAGCAGTTGCCACGACGCGCCGTGCCCAGATGCAGATAGGCCATCCGCTGTTCCGGCGCGCGCCGGTAGCGCGGCCGCTCGTCAGACCCGACGTCCGAGTAGGCGCCCCCGCTGAGCCCGTCGATCGGGATCGGTCGATGTCGCACGGAACGGACGAAGCGGGAGTTGCCCTGCGCTTCCACCATCGTCGTCAGCGCCGCCCGCACTCGGGCCAACCGCAGACACAGCCCGTCGACACATTCCGGGTGCTCCTCACCTGTGTCGACCAGATGGCTGTTCGGGTCGCCCAGTTCGGTCTGCAGCGCCGTCAGCTCGGGCCACGGCTCGCCGAAATAGACCATGCCCTCGGCCTCCTGGATCACATAGCAGTCGCTGGGATGGAGATCGGCCACCTCGACGCCGCTGTGGTGTGCCGGCAACACCCAGTGGTAGGTCTCGGGCCGCGGCCTCCGCCGGGTCTGCTCGGCGGCCTCTGGATGCGGCCAGGCCGGCGCGCCGAGGAGCACCAGCGCCACGACACCGACCGTGCACCCAAAGAAGGGCGACGGCGGAATCGGTGAGCGCCGGCTCGAGCTGGGCACAGTGGGGCCATTCTATCCTGACTTCGACGGCCCAAGCTGCCAGCCTCGGACTGCGGGGTATGATGGCGCGGACCTTCGAACCAGGAGTGCTCATGCCCGGATCTTCACGCGCAATCGGCTGGATGGTGGCCCTCTCGGTGTGGGCGGCGCCACTGGCGAGCGCCCAGCAGGGCGCCCCGGAGAACGGCGAGTGGCCGACGTACGGCGGCGACCTCGGCAGCTCGAAGTACTCGCCGCTCGACCAGATCGACGCCGCCAACTTCGGCGGTCTGGAGGTGGCCTGGACCTGGCAGTCGGCCGACGCCTTCATGAGTAAGACCTCGGGCGACGGTGGGGAGTGGTACGCCACCTCCGACGTCATCTTCGAGGCGCTGAATGAAGAGGACCCGGATCGATGGCGCGACGGGCAGCCGCCCTACACCAACAACCTCAAGGCGACGCCGCTCATGGTGGACGGACGCCTGTTCATTAACATGCCCACCTCGCAGGGCGCCGCCATCGACGCGGCCACCGGCGAAACCCTGTGGGTCTACAACCCGAAGACCTACCTGGAAGGCACCACCACGATGACGGCGCGCTGGAACCAGCGCGGTGTGGCCTACTGGGACGACGGGGCCGGCGGTCGGGTGTACTGGGGCACGGGCAACGGCTACCTCGTGTGCGTCCATGCACCCACCGGACGTCCCTGCCTCGACTTCGGCGAGCAGGGGCAACTCGATCTGATGGAGGGCATCCCGCGGGCGGACCGAGGGTCACGTGACTGGCTGAACGCGCTCCTCTATTCGGTGCAGTCGCCGCCGCTGGTGGTCGGCGACACCATCATCACGCCCTCGTCGATCTCCTCCTACAACATCACCCGCGAAGCACCGCCGGGCTGGATGCGAGGGTTCGACACGCGGTCGGGTCGAACGAAGTGGACGTTTCACACCATCCCCCAGGGCGACGAGTACGGCAACGACACCTGGGGCGCCGATTCCTGGCGCGTAACCGGCAAGGTTGGCGTCTGGACGATGATGAGCGCCGATCCGAAGCTTGGCCTCATCTACCTGCCCACCAACACCCCGGCGCCCGACTACTACGGCGGGCATCGACCGGGTGCGAACCTGTTTGCCGAAAGCGTGGTGGCGCTCGACATCGAGACCGGCGAGCGCGAGTGGCACTTCCAGGCGGTACACCACGGACTCTGGGACTACGACTTCCCCGCCGCGCCCAACCTGCTGGACATCGAAGTCGATGGCCGCCCGATCAAGGCGTTGGCCCAGGTCAGCAAGCAGGGGTTCCTGTATGTCTTCGACCGGGTCACGGGTGAACCGATCTGGCCGATCGAGGAGCGGACCGTGCCGACCGACACCGACATTCCTGGTGAACAGGTCTGGCCCACCCAACCGTTCCCCACCCGGCCCGCCGCGTTCGAATACCAGGGGGTCACCATCGACGACCTGGCGGATTTCACGCCGGAGATTCGCCAGATGGCGATCGATGCGGTGGAAGGCTTTCGCCTCGGCCCGCTCTATACCCCGCAGAGCCTGCAGGGCACCATCCAGCGCCCCAGCACGGGCGGCGGCGCGAACTGGTCGGGGGCCGGCGTGGATCCGGAAACGGGCATGCTCTATGTCCCCTCGGTGAACGCGTTCTCGGTCAGAAACTACAGGGACCCGGAAGCGGGCGAAGGCGCGACGCTGAACATCATCGAGCTGCGCGGACGGGGGACGCGCACGGCGACGATGCCGCAAGGACTTCCGCTGTTCAAACCACCCTACTCCCGGATGACGGCCATCGACCTCAACACCGGCGAACACGCCTGGATGAAGCCCCTGGGCGACGGCGACCGCGTCCGCAACCACCCGATGCTGCGCGACCTGGACCTACCACCTGTCGGTGGTGACCACAGCCGCAGCGGACCGCTGATCACCCCGACGCTGTTGATCTACGCGCTCACGACGGGAGGCAGCGGCGGCGGACCGCGCCTGCTGGCGGTGGACAAGGCCACCGGCGAGGAGCTGGCCTGGGTGGATCTGCCCCGAGGCGCCATCGGCACGCCGATGACCTACCTGCAGGACGGCACGCAGTACATCGCGCTCACCGTCGGCGGCTCCCCGGTGCCCGAGCTGGTAGCACTCGCGCTTCCGGACTAGGGCCGCCATGCGCATCGTCTTCGACACCGACTCGGCCATCTTCAACGACGATGCCGCGGCGCTGGCGATGCTGCTCCAGCGTCGGGATCTGGTCGACATCGCGGCAATCACGGTGGTGGCGGGCAACCACACCGTTGCGCAGGGCTCTGAGCACATGCTGCATCTGCTCGAGTTCTGCGGCGTCACCGACATCCCGCTCCACCTGGGAGCAGAGACCCCGCTGGTCAACAGCGTCGAGCGCGCTGCGGAGCAGGAACGACGGTGGGGACCGGTCTCGTTCAAGGGCGCGTTCGATGAAGCGCCGCCCGTCCGCCCGCCTCACGGCGGCGCCTTCGCCGCCGTGCGTCCCCAACCACCCGAGGCGGTCACTGCGCTCACCGACGCGATCAACGAACGGCCGGGCGAGGTGACCGTCGTCGCGGTCGGACCGCTCACCAACATCGCGCTCGCGCTCCGCCGCGACCCCACCCTGGCGGGGCGGATGAAAAGCCTGGTCTTCATGGGCGGGAACGCGCGTGTGCCTGGCAATGTCACGCCGGCGGCCGAGTTCAACTTCTGGTTCGATCCGGAGGCGGCCCACGAGGTGCTCGCGGCGCCGATTCCTCGCGTGGTGATGTTCGGCCTCGACATCACCAACCACGCCCCGCTCCACCAGGCTCGGTTCGAACGCATCGTGGGCACCGACACCCCGCTGACCCGGCTCATGCGAGAGAGCATGGGTCCGCGCTATGCGCGCGATCCGGCGGCGACCTACTACGTCTGGGACTGCATCACCGCCGCCTGGCTCCTCGACCCGGACGTGGTCACCGCCGCCGAGCGGCTGCCGATCGCGGTCGAGACGACCTTCGGCCCAGACTACGGCGGCACGACGGTCGTGACCGCCCGGGAGCGGCCGGTCGAGGTGATGCTCGATCTAGACGTCGAGCGCTTCTTCGCCATCTACGAGGATCTGCTGACCCGCCCGGTGCCGATCCCTCGCTGAGGTGCCCCGCCGACACTCTGTCGCTTGGGGTACACTGATTTGTCACGTTCCGAATCTCCTTCCGGGGAAACAGCGCTGCCCCCCGGTCGTCTGGGCCGTCATAGCCCTGGAGACCTACAGCCATGCGACATTCGACGATCCGCATCGTTTCGCTCGTATTCCTGACCCTTCTCGTGATCACCCTCGCCGTGCCGGCCGATGCGCAGTCACGCGGCCAGCTGTTCGCTCGCATCACCGACCAGGACGGTGCTCCCGTCGAGGGCCTGACTCCCGACAAGTTCGTCGTCCAGGAAGGCGGCGTAAACATGGACATCATCTCGGTTGAGCCGGGCACCACGCCGATGAAGATGGTCCTGCTGGTCGACAACGGCGACGGGGTGTCGATGAGCAACGCGCTGGGCCTCCTCCGCGGCTCGATGCAACGCTTCTTCGAAACGCTTGAGGGCGAGCACGAGATCGCGATCCACAGCATCGCGGGCAACCTCACCGAGGTGATCGACTTCACGAGCGACCGTGAGGCGCTCATGGAAGCGTCGAATGGGTTGTTCGGTGGCCGCGGCGGGAGCCGGTTCATCGAGGGCATCATGGAGACCTGGGAGCGACGGTTCTCGCCCGACGACTTCTGGCCGGTCATCACGATCCTCACGACGGACGGTCCCGAGGTCAGCGGCAACGTCAACGAGGAGCAGTTCCGCGACTTCATCATCGACCTGGTCGGCAAGGCAGCTACCGTCAACGTGCTCGTGCTCTCGACGCAAGGCGGCGGCATCCAGACCCAGATCGGGCAGAACCTGACCACCAACACCACCGGCTACTACAACTCGATCGTGGCGCCGAGCGGTCTCTCGAACGCGATGGAGGAGATGGCCAACGCCATCAACGAGCACTACAACGAGATGTCGGACCGTTACCGGTTGGTGTACGAGCGGCCTGGCGACGAGCCGGGCGGCCAGGTCGGCGCCGGAGTCGCGGGCCAGCTGAACATGCAACTGTTCGGTGACCGCCGCCGGCAGCAATAGCGCGTCGCGCTCCGGACACCCGCGCTGGGGCCTGGCTGGAATGGGTAAAATGCCAGACCATGTCCAGGCTTCCAGCGGCGGGGTCCACCGCTCCCGCCTTCTCGCTCGCTGACCGCGCGGGTGGCCAGCTCGACGTTTCCGACGTGCCGGTCGCCGGCACGCTCCTCTTCTTCTTCAAGCACGACTGCGACACCTGCGACCTGACGGCGCCGCTGCTGGTACGCCTGCACGAGGCACTGGCGCCGAACGGCGTGCGGTTCGTCGGTGTCTCGCAGGACGATCCGGGCCATACGACGGTCTTCGTCGACCGGCACCAGCTCCCCTTTCCGGTCGCGCTCGACGCCGATCTCCACGTCTCGGACGACTATGGGTTCGATGCGGTACCGGCGCTGGTGCTGATGGGACCTGGCCGCGAGGTGCTGGCCAGCTACGAGGGCTTCGCCCGCGCCGATCTGGCCGGGCTGATCGAGCAGGCGGCGGCGCAGTGCGGCGCCGCCGTCCCGCCCATCGTGACTGACGGCGACGACCTGCCCGAGATGCGGCCCGGCTGCGGGTCGAAAGCCCACGACCCTGACGCGGCCCAGCGGCTGGCGGTGCGTCGGGGGGCGGCGGTGCTCGGCGCGCGGCGTGTCCGGGTGCCGGTCGACGACGATCCGTTCGAGTTTCTCGCGGCACAGGGACTCGGCGATGGGCTCCCCGTCGTGCCTCCCACCGAGGAGCGGGTCCTCCGCATGCTGGAAGGCACGAGCCGCAGCCCATCGGACGTGGTGGCCCACGTGCCGCCCAACCTCGCCCCGGCGACCGTCGAGAAGGTAGCGATCAACGCCGTCATGGCGGGCTCCCTGCCCGAGTATCTCCCGGTGGTCATCGCCGCGGCGGAGGCCGCCTGCACCGACGAGTTCAACCTCCATGGCGTGCTGGCCACGACCTATTTCGCGACGCCGGTGATCGTGGTCAACGGACCGATCCGTGACGAGATCGGCATCAACTGCGGCCGGAACATGTTCGGCCAGGGGTTCCGCGCCAACGCGACGATTGGCCGGGCGCTGCAGCTACTGGTGCGTAATGTCGGGGGCGGTCGGCCGGGCGACGTCGACATGTCGACGCTGGGTCAGCCGGGTAAGTTCACCTGTTGCGTGGGCGAACGGGAAGAGCTCAGTCCGTGGGAGCCGTTCCACGTCGAGCGCGGCTTCTCGCCCGACGCCAGCACCGTGACCGTGTTCGCCGGCGAGGCGCCCCGCGCCATCCGCGATCAGCTGTCCCGATCGGCGCGATCTCTGGGCGCCAGCATGGGCTGGTGTCTGGAAACGATGGCCCACCCGAAACTGCACCGGATGGGCGAAGTGCTGCTGGTGGTCAGCCCGGAGCATGCCCGCACCTTCAAGGCGGACGGCTACACCAAGGCGGACCTGCGCGCAAGAATCCAGGAGGTGACGGCACGTCCGCTCCGAGACCTGCTGCCGGACGACGAGTGCCAGAAGGGCACCGTGCCCGCCGGTCTGCCGCCGGACTGGAAGGGCGCCGATGGGCAGCCGACCCCCGACGCGCTGGATCGCCCCGTTCCCAAGTTCAAGCAGGATTCGGACATCCTCATCATGGTGGGCGGCGGCACGGCCGGGAAGTTCTCGGCGTTTCTGGGCGGATGGGCCAGCGGCACGATGGGCTCGATGGCCGTGACCCGCGAGATCACGCCCTAGTGATAGAGTGGGTGCTTCTCTCGACAGGTGAGCGTAATGAGTGAATCACTGGTGATTCTCGACCCCACGGCTGAACAGGAGCCGATCGGGCGTCGCCCGGCCGCCCGGCCCGACCAGTTGACCGGTCCGCTGGGGCTAATCGACATCGCGAAGCCGCGGGGCGACGTGTTCCTGGACGAGGTGGAACGACTGCTGAAGGCGGATCTTCCGGACCTCGAGATCATCCGGCTGCGCAAGCCGACCTATACCAAACCGTCGCCGTCAGATCTCCGCGACGAAGTCGCTTCCCGGTGCCGGGCCGTCATCCAGGCCCTCGCTGATTGAGGGTCCTGCACGTCGTGCAGTGTGCACGACCTGGTCGACTACGAAGCGCGAGGCATCCCGTCAGTGATGATTGCCTCGTCTGAATTCGTGCACGCGGCCGAGACCCAGGCGACCGCGCTCGGGATGCCCGAGATGGCGGAGGCGTCGATCTTCGTCCCCCATCCGGTCCAAGGGTCCACTGACGAAGAGATGCACGCAAAGGCCCGCGACGCTTACCAAACCATCGTGGCGGCCATCACCGCCACGACGTAGGGACCGCGTGGACGCTGGGACTCACCACAAACGTAGGGATGCAATCCGGGCTGGGACGGAAGTCAGCCTAGCCCGGCGGCCCGCACGGCGGGCCCGCGGAGCGGCGTGGGGCGTTGGGGCCCCACTAGCGACGCGTGGGGTTTTGGGCGAAGCCCCATAATAATATGGACGGCATCGCCCTCACGGTCATCGTTGTCTATCTGGTCGTCGTGACGGCGGTGGGCAGTCTCATGGCCCGGCGGTCGCGCAGCTCGGCTGGATGGGCCGTAGCCGGCGGCGGGATGTCCACCGCGATGCTCGCCTTCGGTGTCGCTGGCACCCGAATCGGCGGGGCCGGCACCTACGGCGTCGCCGGCGATGTCATCAGCGGAGGGGTCTGGAACCTCTGGTGGTATGGCATCAACACCTTCCTGGCGTTGACGATCGTCGGACTGTTCTTCGGCATCTACTACCGACGGGTCAAGCTGCACACGGTCGGCGAGATCTTCACGATCCGCTACGGCACCCGCCGTTGCCAGTGGCTGACCAGCCTCTGCGTACAGACCGAATACGCCATCGTCAATCTGATCGAGGCTTACGTGATTGGGGTCATCCTCAGCACCCTGACCCCGATCTCGATGTTTGGCGGCGTCATGGTGGCGGCCGTGATCTTCGCCACGTATGTGTCGCTGGGCGGACTATGGGGCACGGCGGTCTCGAACCTCATCCACTGCACCGTGGTCCTGATCGGGCTGGGCGCCGTCGGCATCATGGGCGTCGAGCAGCTCGGCGGCTGGACGGGCGTGCAAGCCAGCATCGGCGAACACCTCGCCGCCGCATCGCGGAGCGAAGCCGCCTGGTGGGGCTTTGCCGGCGCCGGCTGGCTCCCGGTGTTCGGCATGTTCTTCTCCGCCGCGGTCCATACGCCTGCGGCGTCGATCTACACAAACTACTCCACCGCCGCGCGTAGCGAGCGCAGCATCGCGCCGGCCTTTCTGCTTGGTGGGCTGATCGGCGCGGTGATGCCAATTCTGGCCGGTGTGGTCGGCATCCTCACCACCGCCCGTTACGGTCTCGACGCCGGCTTGGGCGGCTACCGGAACCTGACCACGCTGGCCTCCGAGATCAGCCCGGTCGTGGGCGGCGTGGCGCTGGCCGCCGTGCTGGCCGCGGTCATCTCGTCAGGCGGACCGATTCTCCTCTCGAGCGCCACCATGTTCGTTCGCGACTGGTTGCCGTTCACGCGCGAGTACTCCTCCGAGAAACAGCTGAAGGCGTATCAGATCACCACGACGATCTACGCCTTCGTGGCCGCCCTGGCGGCCTGGTTCGTCGCCACCTATACCAACGTGTCGATCCTGGATCTGCTGCTGTTCGGCTTCGCCATGGTGGTGCCGCCGGCGCTCTCGGTCGCCTATGTCGTCTACTGGCCGCGCACGACCGAACTGGGCGCCTACTGGGGGATGGCCATCGGATACGGGGCCGGACTGGTCTGGTTCGCGGCCATCAAGATCTCGCTCGCGGTCGGGTTCGCAGCCCCGGAGGGCTCCGGCATGCTGCGTCAGATCCTGGCCTACTGCTTCACGGTGGACGGCGAAGGGATCGACCCCTCGTATCCCACGTTCTTCGTCCCGCTGGTGGCGGTGCCGATCATCTCGTTGCTGACCAAGCAGGGTCCGCTCCGCGAGGACTTCTACGAGATCCTGTCGGGCAAGAAGCGCGTGGACAAAGAGCTGGTCTAGCCGCCACGTGGCGACCGGCGCCCACCCTCCCGCGCTATAATTCCCGCCGCGATAGTCCCGCCCGTCCGTCTCCCTGTTCTCGAGGTTCCTACATGTCTACAGACGCTGTTTCCGTGTCGCACCGCGACGGCATCGCCGTCCTGACCCTGCATAACCCGCCGGTCAACGGGCTTGGGTTTGCCGTCCGTGTCGGTCTCGCACAGGCCATCGACGCGGTCTCGGGCGACGCCAACGTCAAAGGCATCGTGCTGACCGGCTCGGGCAAGATGTTCAGCGGGGGCGCCGACATCCGGGAGTTCGGGCGCACGCCACCCGAGGGGACCCCTCCGCTGCCGGACCTCATCGACCGCCTGGAGGCGCTCGACACACCGGTGGTTGCCGCCATCCACGGCGTCGCGCTTGGGGGCGGGTGCGAGTTGACGCTCGGCTTTCACGTACGACTCGCCGCCCAGGGCACCCGAATCGGGCTGCCGGAGGTCACGCTCGGCATTCTGCCCGGCGCTGGCGGCACCCAGCGAATGCCTCGGCTGATCGGCGTCCCTGCCGCGCTCGACATGATCGTCAGCGGGAAGATGTTGCCGACGGCCAAGGCAGCCAGTCTGGGCATCCTGGATGAGGTCGTCGACGGCGACGTGGTGGAGGCCGCCGTCGCTCGGGCCCGGGAGCTGGTCGACGCCGGCTCGCCGATTCGCCGCGCCTCGGCCCTGGACGAACGGCTCATCGAAGCACGCGACAACCCGGGACTCTTCGACAAGTTCCGGAAGAAGATGGCCCGACGCGCCCGGGGCTTCAACGCTCCCTACGCCTGCGTGGACTGCGTGGAAGCGGCGGTTTCGAAGCCGCTCGCCGAAGGACTGGCCTACGAGCGCGCGCGGTTTCTCGAACTGGTCGCGTCCGACCAGTCGAAAGCCCAGCGCCATGCCTTCTTCGCCGAGCGTGAGGTCGCCAAGATCCCTGACGTCCCCAAGGACACGCCGACCCAGGCGGTCGACACCGCGGCCGTCATCGGGTGCGGCACCATGGGCGGCGGCATCGCCATGAACTTCGCCAACGCCGGCATCCCGGTCAAAGTCTTCGAGGTCTCACAGGAGGCGATCGACAAGGGGATGACGACCATCACCAAGAACTACGCCGCCACCGTCTCGAAGGGACGACTTTCGCAGGCGGCGATGGACCAGCGGCTGGGTCTCATCTCGACCACGCTCGACTATGCCGACCTGGCGCAGGCCGACGTGGTCATCGAAGCCGTGTTCGAGAACATGGACATCAAGAAGAAGGTCTTCGGCACCCTCGACACGACGTGCAAACCGGAGACGATTCTCGCCACCAACACGTCGACCCTCGACGTGGACGAGATCGCGAGCGCCACCGCTCGACCGGACAAGGTGCTCGGCACGCACTTCTTCAGCCCGGCGAACGTCATGAAGCTGATGGAGAACGTGCGCGGCCAGGCCAGCTCGCCTGAGACGATCGCCACCATCATGGGCCTATCGAAGCGCATCGGGAAGATCGGCGTGCTGGTGGGGGTTTGCGACGGTTTCGTAGGCAACCGGATGCTGTATGCCTATCGGCGTCAGGCCGATTTCCTTCTCGAGGAAGGCGCAACGCCACAGCAGATCGACAAGGTGATCTACGACTTCGGGCTCCCGATGGGCCCCTTCACGATGGCGGATCTCGCCGGGCTGGACGTGGGCTGGCGGATTCGACAGGGACAGGCGGCCACCCGCCCCAAGCACCTCCGCTACTCCACCATCGCCGACCGAATCTGCGAGATGGGTCGTTTCGGGCAGAAGACGAGCGCCGGCTGGTATCGCTACGAAGCAGGCAACCGCACGCCGATCCCCGATCCGGAGATCGAGCAGCTCATCGAGTCGATCTCGGCCGAGCAAGGCATCACGCGACGCGAGGTGACCGACCAGGAGATCCTCGAGCGCTGCATGTATCCGCTCGTCAACGAGGGCGCCAAGATTCTTGAAGAGGGGCTCGCGCTCCGGGCCAGCGACATCGACGTGGTCTGGATGAACGGCTACGGCTTCCCACGCTTCCGAGGTGGCCCGATGTTCTGGGCCGATCTGGTAGGGGTGAAAACGATCTACGGCGTCATGAGCCGGCTCCACGACGAACATGGCGACTGGCTCGAGCCGTCGCCGTTGCTCAAGCGCCTGGCCGACGAGGGGAAGGGTTTCGGCGACCTGTAAGCTCGCGAATCATCCAGTAGGACAGCACGGTCACGGTCAGGTTGACGTAGACGAACCTCGGATACGAGCCGTGCCCCAGCACGAGGGTGGGGCCGATCGCCGCGACGGCCACCGCCGCCAGCATCCAGCGGCCCGGTGATTCGAGCCGGGACAGGAGCCAGCCGGCCAGGCCGGTGCCCAGCGGCACGAACATCACCGCGATCGCGATCGTACCCAGGTCCTGATCGGGGTGATAGCCAAGGTAGTGGGGCACCTTCGACAGCGCCTCGAACACCACCTCCCAAATATTCGCGAACCAGCCGGCCTCGAGCTCGACCTCGGATCCGCGATTGGTGACCAGCAGCTGCCACCGATCGGCGTAGTAGGCGTTGTGGTACAGCGGCAGGCCGAGCAGCGCCAGATAGGGCAGCCCGAGCCAGTACCGACGGGTGGTCACCAGAAGCGCTACCGCCAGCACCAGCGAGACCACGAGCAGGTTCTGACGGACGAACGGCATCAGCGCCAGTATGACCACGGCGGCCAGCCACTGGGTTTTCAACACAGAGCGGGTAGCCAGCATGGCGAGCAGCACGGTGAACCACTCGGTGTAGCCGTAGAGGATGTTCTTGGCCGCGTAGGGGGCCGCGCCGAGCAGGAACAGCGCCAATCCGACCGTGGCCGGCCGGTCCCCGCGTGGCGACGCGGCGGCAAGCAGACCGATGGTGCCGGCCAGCATCGCCGCCATGTGAAACAGCTGCAGTCCGCGATGCTCTCCGCCCAGCAACGCGATCGTCGCGGCGAGCAGATAGCGATAGCCTGGCTGGTCGACGTAGTAGGGCACGCCGTGCAGAAGCCCGTCGGCTCCCCAAAGTGTTCGCTCCGCAAGGATGTGGTGGGCGTAGGTGCTGTAGCGGAACGAGTCGTCCCCCTCCCAGTGGACGATTGGCGACCCGAGCAGCCCGAGGAACGGTACACAGAGTACGAAGAACAGCCCGCCCGCGGCGATCCATGCGCGCCGGGTCAATCGGTCGAGGAGACAGGCGGCGCTGAGAAAAGCGGTGGCGCCAACCAGCGGGCCGAGCAGGCTGATCGTGTGCGGGCCCAACGCATGCGGGTCGGCGGCGACCTGTTCCCTCAACAGGGTGCCGGACACCAGCCCGACCGCGGCCACGGCCAACCACAGCCAGCGCAACAACCAGTCGGGCAGGTCCCGCAGGAGCTCAAGACGCGAAGACATATTCGAGGCGAGGCATCAGCCGCAGAATCCAGCCGCGGCGCAGCGGACTCTCGACCACTTGCAGCCAGTGGCGCCGCGGCCGGGGGAGGGTGTCAAAGTAGGCTGGCAACTCGGTCCGTGCGATCTGACGCACCTCTCCGGCGTGGAAGTCGTGCACGACCAGCGTCTCGGGAATCTGGAATCGGTCGCCGTATCGGACATCGACGAGTTGCTGGTCCTCACCAAGCTCGACGTTGCGGTTCAGCGGACGCGCACGCACCCGGCCGTCGGTCGCCAACTCGGTGATGCTCGTCACCACCCAGTCTTCCGAGAACAGCTCGATGTGGTCGAGTGCGCCGAGCCGGCTGTACTGCATCCCCGCCACGAACACGGTGTCGAGGTCGGGGCGATCGGCCAGGGTCGTCTGTAGCGCCTGCACCGCCTCGTCCTGCACGGCGCTCCAGTGGCGCCAGTGATTCGACAGCCCCGTCGTGGCAAAGACCAGTACCACCAGCAAGACTCCGGCCGGTCGCCACCGAGCCCAGGCCAAGACCAGCAGATAGGCCAGCAGCGCCGTCCCGAAGATGTTCGTGCGGTTGCCCAGATTGAACGTGATATTCGGATAGCGCCCGGTCAAGGCGAACATCCCGAAGGCCGCCACAGTCATCACCCCCCGGGCGACCAGCAGATCCAGGTCGAGCGTCAACCGTCGTCGCGCCGCATCGAACCGCTGCATGCGAACGAGAACAATCAGCCCGGCGGCCGTCGCCAGCACGCTGATGACGGTCAGTTCACCCAGCGCGCCACAGACCTTCAGCCACATCGAGGGACCGAGGGTCGCCTCCAGGAAGGTAGCGACCTGGAGAGCCAGCTGCCGGAGCAATGCCCCCAACCCCGTGTCATCCAGGCGTTCGACACCGAGCCCCATGACCCGCTGGGTGACGAGGTAGTAGGCGGTGTAGATCAGGTTCGGGACGAAGAGGAGCAATGCCGGCACCCCGCCGAGCTTCCGCCAGGCCAGTCCGCTCAGCGCCACCGCCGGCGCCGGTGACCCGTAGCTGATGAAGCTGGCCGCCATCGCCCACCCGACCGCCGCGCCTCGCCCGCCCTCCGTCAAGCGAACGTAGGCATACATGTAGAAGGCGACCGTCAGCATCAGGTACTGACTGAAATACCAGTAGACCGTCGCCTCGTGTGTCGGGAAATAGATGAAGACTAACGACGAAACCACCGCCAGCGCGGAGGGGATGAACAGCGCGAAGAAGCGGGCGCACATGTACACGGCCGCGATGACATACAGCGTCTTGATCGCAATCGACAGCCAGTCAGAATCGAGATCGGCGAAGTACAGGAAGGCGACGTGGTTGTATTGCTCGAGCGGCAAGCTGATGAAGGAGACGCCCGGGACCATCGTCTCCCAGAAACTCGCCTTCGTCCCCTGGGTGTGAATGTAGGAGTAGTCGTCGGAGAAATGGCCGACCGACCAGAGCCACGCGATGGTGGCGCAGGCCGCGGCACCCACGGCGATCCGGAACCGGGCGCGATCCGGATCGATTCCTTCGCTGGACATCCCGCTCCGGCAGGAGGCCTACGGTAGCGCGAGCGCCAGCAGGCCGGCCGTCGAACCGCCACCGAAGGCCGCCACGACGAACTGCCGGCCGTCGACCTCGTAGGTCATCGGCGTGCCGGCGATACTCTCGGGCAGCGGCACCGCGGCCAGCTGCTCGCCGGTGGCCTTGTCGAAGGCCGCCAGCACTTGGGACTGACCCGCCTGTCGATCGTTCAGCCCGATCAATAGTAACGTCTTGGTGACGACCGGCCCCGTGAACTGGGCGCCGCCGAGCTGACCCGGGTCCGACCCGCCCAGGTCAATCACCAGCTGGCGCGGACCGTCGCCGAACGGCACCTGCCAGACATGCTCACCCGTGGTCAGGTCGATGGCCGTCAACCGCGTGTAGGGCGGCTTCACCAGGGGCAGCCCCTGCGGACCGCGCAACGGGCTGCGGCCGCGGATGTAGCGGAAGTCCGAGCCGGACGGGTCGGCCTCCTGGAGGCTGACCGAGATCGGACTGGTGCGGGACGGGATGAACAGGTAGCCCGACTCGGGATCGAATCCCGCCCCTTGCCAGTTCGCTCCGCCAGCCCACCCGGGCATCTGGATGGTCCCCTTCACCGAGGGCGGATGAAACAGGTCGCCATACTCGTACTGCGACAGAATCTCCTCCGCCTCGGCTCGCAGCTCGGGAGTGAAGTCGATGAGCTCCTCCACCGACATGCCTTGCCGCTCGAAGGCGGATGGCTTGGTCGGGAAAGGCTGAGTCGGCGCGGCGCGCTCGCCCGGCACCGTCGACGCGGGGACCGGCCGCTCTTCGATGGGCCAGATCGGCTCGCCCGTGACCCGGTCGAAGACGTAGGTGAACCCCTGCTTGCTGATCTGGGCCACCGCCTTCACCTCACGCCCGTCGATAGTTACGTCCACCAGAGTGGGGGCGGCCGGCAGGTCATAGTCCCAGAGTCCGTGGTGCACCATCTGGAAGTGCCAGACCCGCTCGCCGGTGGCCGCATCGAGGCACACGAGGCTCTCGGCAAAGAGGTTGTCACCGAGCCGATGGCCGCCATACCAGTCGTTGGTCGGCGTCCCGATCGGGAGATAGACGTAGCCCAGCTCCTGGTCGGCGCTCATGATCGACCAGGCGTTGGCATTGCCGGTATAGGTCCAGGAGTCGTCTTCCCAGGTGTCGTTGCCGAACTGGCCCGGTTGCGCCACGGTCTCGAACGTCCAGAGGAGCTCGCCCGTCCTGGCGTCGAACCCACGGATGTCTCCCGGCGGCGCCAGCTTGTAGCGTGGTCCGTCCGAGATCGACGAATTCAGGATCACGACGTCGCCAACGATCATCGGCGGCGAGATCACGGTGTAGGCGCGCCGCTCGACCTCTCGGCGCATGCCCAGCGTCAGATCGATCTTCCCATCGGCGCCAAAACCGCCGACCGGACGACCCGTCGCCGCGTCGAACGACCACAGATGCGCGTCGCCGGTCGCCAGAAACACGCGCGACTCTGTGCCGTCGCTCCAGTACCCGACGCCACGCGAGTTCCACCCGAGATTAGTCGGACGGCCCATCTCGTAGCTGCCCACGTCGCGAACCCACAGTTCCTCGCCCGTCGCTGCATGAACGGCGGCGACGACACTGAGCGACGTCCGGATGTAGAGCACGCCGTCGACCATCAACGGCGTCGCCTTGAAGGCGCCTGGGGTCAGGCGTCGGTTCTCGCCGGCGATGGCGCCGTCGGGCGATTCCCACTGCCAGGCCACGGCCAGCTGATCGACATTGTCGGCATCGATCTGGTCGAGCGCGGAGTATTTCGTGCTGGCGTCGTCGCCGCCATAGCTCCTCCACTGTCCGTCGGTCACGCCTCGCTGGGCTAGGGCTGAGGTCGCCGTCAGGCAGATCGCCACCGTCAGCGCCAAGGTCCGTTTCTGCATCTCTCCGACCATTCCCGGACGCCGTCGACGCCCGTTGAGATAGTGGTGCCTGGCGCCCATGTTACCCGCCCTGCCCGGCCTGGGGGCCTGAATTCGTGAGCGCGCGCCGGAAGCCCGGCACCGGAAGTCACGGGGTATAGTGGCGGTGTAAACGATGTCAGAACCACAGCCCCTCACCAACGCTCCCACCGACCCGGCCGAGCTCATCGAGTGGTACTTCGAGCAGGGCTGGACCGACGGGTTACCGGTGGTGCCGCCGACCCCCGAGTCCGTGGACGCGATGGTGCAGGCCCTGGGTGGCGACGCGAGCCATCTGGAGGCGCGGGTCCCACCACGATGGGGCAATCTGACCCGGGAGGCCCTGGCCATCAACCTGGTCATGGCCGGCTGTAAGCCAGACTACGCGCCGGTGGTGAGGACGGCGCTGCTGGCCCTCTGTACGTCGCATTTCAACCTGAACGGCATCCAGGCCACGACACACATGGCAGCCCCGCTCGTCGTCGTGAACGGGCCGATTCGCGACGCGATCGGATTGAACTCGGGCGCCAACGTCTTCGGGTCGGGCCATCGGGCCAACGCCACGATCGGTCGCGCCATCCGCCTGATCCTCCTCAACGTCGGCGGTGGCTGGCCCGGCGACCTCGACAAGAGCACGCTCGGCCACCCCGGGAAGTACACCTTCTGCATCGCCGAAAACGAAGAAGCCAGCCCGTGGGCGCCCTACCACGTCGAACAGGGCTACCGCCCCGACGAGAGCACGGTCTTCTGCATAGCGGCCGAGCCCCCGCATAGCGTCACCAACCACGTGGCGGACGACCCGGAAGGCATCCTCGACAGCATCATTTCGGCGATGAGCACCATCGCGCACAACAACGCGGTCAGCAGCGGGTCCTGTGCCGTCGTCATCGGCCCGGAACATGCGGCCACCATCGCGACCAAGAACTGGACGCGGGCCGAAGTGCGCCGCTATCTCTGGTCGCACACCACGAACACCTACGACGACATCAGCTTCCGCGGCCGCTACGGCAAGATCTACAACCGCAACCTGCCCCGGTGGTATCGGCGGGAAAGCGGCGCGCGCATTCCGATCGTGCCGACGCCCGAAGACATCCATCTGTTCGTGGCGGGCGGCCAGGAAGGACGTTTCTCAGCCTTCCTCCCCGGCTGGGGTCACATGACGTCTCCCGTCCTCCGCGCCATCGACGGCCGCGACCCCGGCACGCAACGCTGCGTCGATGGAACATGTGAGTTGTAAGGGAGCGGTGGATTTCGGGCGCCCCCGGCTCCGGGCTTCAGGCTTCAGGCACTCCAATGAATTCGCGAGCCGCTGTAGTCCACTGATGAGCCGACTGTATGCCAGAATCAGGCGGAGTCCATCTGTCTCATGCACGAAGCCGAGTCGAACTCCGAGCCCAAGGGGATAGCTAACCTCGGTCGCCGAACCTAGTGAGACATAGAGGAATCTGAGGTAGCCGGACGTCGTGGGCATGGCGGATCCCTCAACGATGTTCGTGGGAACGGAAACGGCCGCACGTCGAATCTGTGATCGGAGGCCGAATCGCTCGTCAGGCGGGCAATGCCCCGTGACCTTGTACACTGGCCCAATCAACGCGTCCGACAGGACGAACACGCGCAGTTGACTGTAGTCCCGTGCCACCCGGTCGGGTTCTGCAAAGATCGTCCCTTCGAGCGCCCGGAGCCTGAAGCCTTCGTAATCCCGTAAGAGCCGAACGCATGTCCAATCGCCCACCAACGACCACGTTCGACCCTCGTGGCACCGTCACTGCCGCGTCGGTCTCCCTCGCGCCGCGTGTGAAATCCCTCGATGCGCTCCGTATCGGCATCTTCGACAACTCGAAGTGGAACGCGTCGAAGCTGCTGCGGGCGGTGATGAGTCGGGTCGAGCGCGACGCGCCTGACGTGCGCTTTACCCGCTACACCAAGGAGAGCTTCTCGCGGCTTGCGCCCGACGACCTGCTCGACCGGGTAGCGGCCGAGAATGACGTCGTCATCAGCGCGATAGGCGATTGAGGGTCCTGCACGTCGTGCAGTTTGCACGACGCAGTCGGGCTCGAGACGCGAGGGGTGCCGGTGGCGGCCATCATTACCAGAGGGTTCGTGCACGAAGCGCATGTGCAGCGGGCGGCGCTGGGCGCAGCGGCGCTCGAGCCGGTCGTCATCACCCATCCACTGAGCACGCTGTCCGATGAGGAGATTGGAGCGCGCGCCGACGAAGCGGTGTCGCAGATCCAGACGGTACTGACATGCGCATAACGCTGGCCTACGGCCGCTCGGGGCTGGAGGTGGAGTTCCCCGAGGACCGCACGACAGTCATCGAGCCGACCTACGTGGAGGGCCTGCCCGACCAGGCGGGCGCGGTGCGTGAGGCCATCACCCACCCGACAGGCACGGCAGCGCTCCACGAACTCGTGACCCCGGACCAGACGGTCGCCATCTCGATTTGCGACGTGACCCGGCCGATGCCCAGCGCGACGGTCGTCCCGGTGGTGCTCGAGGCGCTCTCGCACGTGCCCACCGAACAGATCAGCATCATGATCGCGAGTGGAACGCATCGAGCGACTACGCGAGACGAGCTGGTCGAGATGCTCGGCGAGCGGATCGTCGACGAGAACCGCATCGTCATCCACGACGCGTTCGACCAGACACAGCTCGTGTCGCTGGGGGAGGTCGATGGGCGGATCCCGGTCTGGCTGAATCGCACCTTCATGGAGGCCGACGTTCGGATCACCACCGGATTCGTCGAGCCGCACTTCTTCGCGGGGTTCAGCGGCGGGCCGAAGATGGTCGCGCCGGGTCTGGCGGGCTTCGACACGATCATGCGGCTGCACGACGCCGAAATGATCCGCCACCAGGACGCCCGCTGGGGCATCATCGAAGGCAACCCCATCCACGATGGCATTCGACGGATCGCAGTGAAGGTCGGCGTCGACTTCAGCGTCGACGTGGCCATCAACCGCGAGCGGCAGATCACCTACGTGGCGGCTGGCGAACTGTTCGAGGTGCACCGGAACGTGCGCGACGTCGTGCGCCGGACGGCGATGCAGGCGTGCGCCGAGCCGTTCGACGTGGTGGTCACCACCAACAGCGGGTACCCGCTCGACCAGAACCTCTATCAGGCGGTCAAAGGCATGTCGGCCGCGGCGCAGGTGGTGAAGAACCAGGGCGTCATCATATGCGCGGCCGAGTGCGCCGACGGCTATCCCAATCACGGCGAGTATCTCGACATCCTCACCCAGCGGACGAGCGCCTCCGACCTGCTGGACATGATCAACGCCCCAGGACACAACCGACACGACCAGTGGGAGGTACAGGTGCAGGCGCAGATCCAGCAGCGCGCCGAAGTGCTGCTGCGCACTGACGGGCTGTCGGACGACCAGGTGCGTTCGGCTCATCTGACGCCGGTGGCCGACGTCGCCGATGCCACACGCGAGGCGCTCGCTCGGTCCGGCCCCGGGGCGCGGCTGTGCGTGCTGCCGGAAGGGCCGCAGACCATCCCCTACCTGGCCGACCGTCCCTGACCTGGAGCAGCCATGACGCCCTGGCGCGCGGCGCCCCTGCTCGTCGTGACCGTCTTCGCCGTCGCCTGCGCCGGCGAGGACCCCACGCCGACGCTGTCCGACCAGATCGACGCGGTGTTCCTGTCCGAGCTCACGGACGACGGGCCCGGATGCGCCCTGGGAGTCGGACGCGGCGACACCACGGCGTTTGCGCGTGGCTACGGCCTCGCCAATCTCGACCACCGGATCCCGATCACGCCACAGACGGTCTTCGACGTCGGTTCGGTCACGAAGCAGTTCACCGCCGCCAGCACCGTCCTCCTTGCCCAGGACGGCGCGCTTTCACTCGACGACGACATCAGGGACCAACTTCCGGAGCTTCCGGATTACGAATCACCTATTCGCGTCCGTGATCTTCTGCAGCACACCAGCGGGGTCCGCGACTACCTCAACTTGATGGCCCTCGGCGGGAGGGACTTCTATGCGCCGATCCGGCATCAAGACATCGTCGAGCTGCTGGCCCGCCAGCAGGCGCTGGTCGACCCGCCCGGGTCGCGCTATCGCTACAGCAACACCGGTTACATGCTGGCGGCCACGATCGTCGAACGGGTGTCAGGCCAGCGGTTCGACCAGTTCGCCGAGGCGCGTATCTTCGGGCCGCTTGGCATGACTGCGAGCTTCCTGTACGAAGACGCCGAACAGGTGGTGCCCAACCGAGCTACCGGCTATGCGCCCGCCGGGCCCGACGAGGCAGGATTCCGGATGGTGCACAACTACCCGTTTGCCACCGCCGGTGACGGACAGCTCTATACGACCGTCGAAGACCTGCTGGTCTGGAGCCGGGCATTCATGGCTGACGGGGTCGGTGGCCCGGAGTTCACCGCACGCATGCTGTCGCCGGGGGAGCTCGCCGACGGCTCCCGGACCGAATACGGCGGTGGTCTGGTGCTCGGGGGCTACCGGGGTCTCACGACCCAGTCGCACGGCGGGAGCACCTGGGGCTTCCGGGCCCACTTGGTCCGGGTACCGGAACAGGGTGCGGCGGTCGCGGTGCTGTGCAACCGCGAGGACGCGAACCCGCGTCGGCTGGCCAATCAGGTGCTCGACCTGATCCTGACCGACGCGCTCGAACCGGCAGAGCCGACCACCCCGCGCGAGCCGCGCCCGAGACCGGAGCCTGAGCCGGCGGCCCAGGTCCAGCTGGTGGCCGGCGACTTCGACGGCTCGTTCTACAGCGAGGAGCTCGACGCCCGCTATCACCTAGCGCTGGTCGACGGCGCGCTCCAGGCGCGCATCGAGCGGTGGCCCGCGCTCGCACTCGAGCCGCTCGGCGAAGACCGATTCCGGGGAGTGGGCTTTCCCGCCTGGACGGGGCCACGCCAGGTCGAGTTCGTCTTCGAACGAAGCGCCCGGGGCGCGGTGATCGGCTTCACGCTGTCGGCCGGCACCGCTCGGGGACTGGAGTTCGCCCGGGTGAGGTCTTAGTCGGCTCGGCCCAGCGCCCGCATCAGCGACACCGCCATCACGACGAAGACCGCAAGCAGCGGCACCGACGCCAGCAGCGACGCCGTGCGCATCGGGTCAAGGCCGCCAAGACGCATCAACGCCAGCGGCAGCAGCGCCAGGGCGAATGCCCAGAACATCCGATGCCACCGGTCGGGCTCGGCGTCGTGCGCCAGCCCCGTTGACGCGCTCGACGCCAGCGCGTAGGCGGCCGAGTCATACGTGGTGGCCAGAAACACCAGGCTGGCCAGCAAGAACACGCCCAGCACGATCTCGCCCGCGGGCAGCGAGGCGATCACCGCCGTGATGGCGGCCGGCTCGCCCCGGTCGAGCACCAGACTGGTGACATCGAGGACACCAGTCAGCTGCAGGTGAAGCGCGTAGTTTCCGAGGATGCCGTAGTAGACGGCGCAGCCCAGACTGCCCCACCCAAGCATGCCCAGGACCACCTGCCTGATGGTCCGCCCTTCGGAAATGCGGGCCACGAAGATGCCCATGAACGGCCCCACCGCCACCCACCAGGCCCAGTAGAACACCGTCCAGTCTTCGATGAACCGTGAGGTCCCCAGCGGGTCGGTCCAGGTGTTCATCCGCAGAAAGCCGTAGACCAGCACGCCCAGGCTATTGGCGAACATCTCGAGGATGAACAGCGTCGGCCCGGCCAGCAGGACGAACAGCAGCAAGGTCTTCGTGACCGCGACGTTCAGATTGCTAAGGCGCCGGATTCCACGCTCGAGTCCGACGTAGACGCTGACCGAGAAGAGCACGGCGCACAGTGCCACCACCCCGGCCTGCAAACCGAAGGTCGGCTCCAACCCGAACAACCGTCCCATCCCCGCGGCGATCATCGGGGTGCCAAAGCCCAGCGACGTGCCGGCCGCGCCGAGGACGCCGACGATGAACAGCGTGTCCATGGCGCGTCCGAGCAGGCCGTTCGTGCCGCCCCCGAGCACCATGTGGCAGGCACTGCTGATCCGCATGTGCGGTTGACGGCACACGTAGTAGGCGTGGGCGATCGCCAGGGTCGGCAGGCAGTAGAACGCCCAACCGGTCGGCCCCCAGTGGAACATCCCGTAGGTGGCGGCCCAGGCAATCGCCTCGTCCGACCGGGGCATCACCCCGAAGGGGGGACCGACGTAGTAGTGCGCCCACTCCACGGTGCCCCAGTAGAGGATGCCGGTGGCGACGCCGGCGCAGAACACCATCGACACCCAGCTGGCGGTCGAGAACCGCGGCCCCACCCCCGGCTGCCCCAGCACCACGTCGCCGTAGCGTCCCAGCGCGAGCCAGAGCACGAAGACCAGCACGACCGAGCCGGCCACGATATAGACCACGCCGAGCCGCCCGGTCAGGAACTCGTAGAGCCGATCGACCTGGCCGGCGCCAACCTCGGGCCACAGCATCAGCGGTCCGGCGATGGCGAGCAACGTCGTCACCGCCGTGACGAAGATCGGCCAGTCGGTACGAGACGCGCGGTCGGATGGGCTCACGTCTCGGCGCCTCTACCCGAACGCTCGCCAGGCGCCGGAGACGACGATTCCGGCGACCAACCCGTTCACCCCGTACAGCGTGGCGGGAGAAGCGCGCGAGTCGTCCTCGAGTCGCTCGGGCGCAGGCTCGTCGAACGCACCCGCCGCTCCCAGTTCTCGACCGAAGTCCCGAGCCGATTGCCACCGGTCGTCGGGATCCGGGGCGAGACAAATCGCGACGATCCGGGACAATGACGGCGGCGCCATCGGGTCGTGCTGATCGAGCCGGGTGAACCGTCCCGCCCGCATCGCGGCGGCGAGATCGGCTCCTTCGGTCTGCTCGAAGGGCCGCCGCCCGGTCGCCATCTCGTGAACGAGACCCCCCAGGGCGAAGAGATCCGAACGGGAATCAGGCCAACCACCGGCCTGCAGCTCGGGAGCGAGATACACCTTCGGACACGCGAGAGCCGTCCCGTCGCCATCGACGTCCACAACCGCCAAGGTGGGCACATCCCCATCGAGGCGGACCGTCTGCGGGCACAACGCCCCGCTTGCCGCGCCCGTCCGGTGCAGCGCGTCGAGCGCGAGGGCCACGCCGACCCCAACCTCGACCGCCGCATCCAGACCGACGGCACCAGTCTCGAGACGGGACGCCAGGGTATCGGGAGGGGCAACCACGGTCGGTAGACTACAGCAGATTCGGACGGGGGACGGCCGAACGGATCCAGCTGGGGTCTAATCCCTGGAGTGGACGCCCCCACGCCCAGCTCGATGCAGGCACGACCACCGACCCGCGTCACACTCGCCGCCGTCATCCTGGCCGGTGTCCTCGTCTCGGGCTGCGCCTCGACGCCACCGGCCACGCCGCCCGCGCCGGGTTCTTCCGGGCCTCCCTGCTGGTCGGGCTGCGTGAACGCGAGATGGGGCTCCCGCGCCTCGGCCAGTTCGACACGCCGGCCGCCCTGGCGACATCGCCGGGCGCCCCTTCAGAGTGGATGCTCCTCGTCGAGGTGGCCGAGGCGGTGTCGTATCAGGTCTACGGGCTCCCCAAGAGCGTCGCGGATGCCAACACCCAGCGGAACGTCGGCAACTTCCAGGCTCGCGACAGCTGGAACGAGCAGCTGCGGGAGCATGTTCCTTCGGACCCACTGGCGGCGTACCTCTACCTGAGCCTCAATTGCCGTCGCGCCTGGTGGTTCGAGCAGCCGCCGGAACTGACCGAAGTGCTGCAGGCGCACGACGACCACCTTTATGTCCGCTATCGACGAGCTCGCTGCGACGGCGGACAGGTCGAGCTCTCCGTGCTGGCGACGCTCGAGCCACGGTTCACCGAGATGGAATTCTTCCTCGGGCAGTGGGCGGTCAGACAGGACCCGGCGCTGGCCGAATTTCACTACGGACGCGCCTGGGACGACTGGCAGATCTGGCCGGGACCTGCGCTGGGGCTTGGCGACCTGGCTCTTGCGGCCGAAGACTTCGAGCTCAGCCTGCAGCGCTACGACGAGACGCTCGGCCTGGTGCCGGAGCTGCGTGACGCGATGCTGGGGAAAGCCAGGGCGCTGAGCTATCTTCAGCGCCCCGCCGAGGCGATCCCCCTCCTCGACCGGTTGCTAGAACTGGGCCAGTGGTATCTGGACGACATCTACTTCTGGCGCGCCTTCAACCACTTCGCCCTAAATCAACTGGGGCCGGCCCGGTCAGACATCGAGGAGGCGAAGAGCTTCCGCGCCGACGCCAACGTCTTCACCTTGTCGGGAGAGATAGCGTTCGACGAAGATCGCCTCGCCTACGCACGCACGGAGTTCGAGGCGGCGCTCGCACAGAACCAAGCGGCGTGCGACGCCGCCTTCCATCTGGGCCGGGTCCACGCCGTGGAACAACGGTGGCCGGACACGGGGACGGTGTTCGACCAGGCGAGCGGCTGCTTTGTGGTGCGTGCCGCGCAGTATGAGGCGGCGCTCGCTCAACTCCTGGACGACCAGACGGCCAGCGCGGCCAGGAAGAGCCGTCTGGCTCCCCGCCACGAGAATCGGATCGAGACCGCTCGTCACCGGGCGGCCTCCTCCGCGTACAACGCCTCACTTGGCTACTACAACGACGGCCAGTTGGAGAATGCCTTACAGCAGGCGACCCGCGCGGCCGGCCACCCCGAGTTCATGGAACGCGCCGTTCGGATGATCGGTCTGATCGACGGCCGACGCTGACGAGGACGCCCCCACCAAAAGAAAAAGGCCGGAAGCCCGTGGGCTTCCGGCCTCGGATGCCGCCGCGCGGCATTCAATCGGTGTCGCGTCTAGTTGTCGTCCGCGAGCCCCTCGACGGTGCCGTAGTAGCCGAGCATCATCTCTTCCCACGTCTGGTCGCCCCAACGCACCTCGGACGAGGGGTCCGGATTGTGCCGGTTCTTGGTCGAGTTGTCGTAGGTGAAGATGGTCTTCAGCTGCGAGCCGGCCGGCATGAAGATCGGCTCCTCGAGCTCGTAGTTCAGCTGCCAGTTGAAGTCGTAGTTCGGCACCCACAACGCCACCTCTTCGGTACCGTCGGGGTAGACGATCACATACTTGGCCGACTTTCCGCGCACATGCATGTGCGGCATCATCGTCGACAGGTAGGTGTCCTCGTTGATCTTGCGCGACGCCGTCACCTCATAGGCGGGGTTGTTCGGCTCGATCCGGAAGCCTAGGTTGGCCACCTGCCCACCACCGGCCCGGCGGATGCCGGAGTCGGGCTCGCGGGTCACGACGACGCCCCAGCTGCTCTGGTCCCACGCCTCTTCGCCGATCGTGGTGTAGTGCATCTGGGCTTCGATGTCAGCGCCCTTCGGCAACCGGACGGCCACGCCGTCCTCATAGACCCGGCCCAGCCGGTTCGGCACATAGCCGCCCACGCGCGAGCCGCGCGCCTGGGTCCTGGTGCGATCCCGCTCCAGGGCCACTTCGCCGGTGGCCGGCTTGCCGTCGTCCTCGAGCACCTGTGAGATCACGTGGTGGACGACGCGCTTGTCGCCAGGGCGATACTCGTGCGCCGAGATCCAGGTGTCAGCCGGCAGATTGGTCGGCACCGTGACGTAGGAGTACGGCACCGTCCCGTCGGCCGGCACCCGGAACGGCTTCAACATCGTGAAGATGAGGTCGGGCTCGCCAATCGACCAGCCTTCGGTAAACTGCGGCACCTCGGGCAGATCGGAGTCGTTGCCACGCGGCGATCCCGCATCTACCCAGGCGGTGATCGTCTTGATCTCGTCGTCGGTCAGGCTCGAGTCGTTCTTGTAGGCCCGGACGCTGGTGTCGGCGCCCCATGGCGGCATCTCGCGCGACTCGACCTTGCTCTTCACCGCACGCGCCCAGGGGCGGGTGTCGTCATAGGTGATGAGCGACATCGGCGCCAGGTGGTTCGGCCGATGGCACGACACGCAGTTCTCATAGAGAATCGGCGCCACATCCTTGGCAAAGGTGGGCGTCCCCTCGGCGGCAGTCGCCGTCCCGGCTCCGGCCAGCACCAGCGTAGCGGCGCCAGCCAGCACAATACTCGAAACTCGCATGCTCACATCTCCCTCGCTGGGCGCGTCGGCGCACCGCCCATACATGCCTTATCGCTAGCAGACAGTATGGCCGATCTGCGGGGAAAGTCCAGAAGGATTTTCCGTGCGTCTAGGGTAGGGGCGGGAGCGGCGTCGCCGGCGAGAACGGTGCGACGACCGGGCCTTCCGACAGCGCCAGCTGGAGTCGTACAGGATGTTGCCCTGGTTCCGATCGGTGTCGTAGACCAGCTCGGCGAACACCAGCATCCGGTAGTACTGCTGGTTGAATGTCTGCATGTCGTCGGGCCAGCGTCGCTCGTCGAGCCGGGCCTGCTCGTCCATGACGACGTCGTCGACCCACCACGTCATCGCGCCCCGCTTGCCGTCCCACGCGCGTTCGACGGTGACCGGCATCATGTGGTCCAGGCCGAGCAACTCGCCACCCGATAGGCGGCGCTGTTGTAGCGGTAGACGTCGACGAAGCCCAGTTCGCGACGGGTTCCCAACCGCTGCTGGGTCGACCGCTCGTCGACCGACTGGAACGCCACGTCGTGGGTCACGGCGCCATCGCTCAAGGTGAGCCGCCACGGCTGCGTCACGCCCTTGCCGATCGGCTCGGCGGCCACCACCTCGGCCGTCAACATGAACTCCTGAATCCGGGCCTTATCGAGCGACTGGGCGGCCGCAACGACGATTCGTGGTGGTCTCCGGTCTCGCATATCGCCCTTCATCTTGTTGACGCGCGGGTGCGCCCGGTTCGGGGCCATCGCCGACAGAAAATGCTCTCGGATGCGCGGATTATACTGTGGGCCGTTCTACGCGGGGCTAGCTGCCCGTGGCGAAACCTCGCGTTGCACCGAGAATGGCGATCCGCCTGGCCCGGAAGGCACGACGAGGGAGAGAACCGGCCCGTTCTTGACCGAGGAGCAACGCCGCGGGCCGGGATGGAGCGCCGTTCGAATGCACCGGGGCTTTCACCACGGGCAGCTTGCCCGCCAGCCGGATACCACCATGGACTTCGCCTATTCCGACCGTACGCGCGCGCTTCGTGAGCGGCTCCTCACCTTCATGGATGAGGTCATCTACCCTAACGAAGCAATCTACGCTGAACAGGTCTCCACGTCGGAGAACCGGTGGGTATCGCCCCCGGTCATGGAGGAGCTCAAGCAGGCGGCGCGAGACGCTGGTCTGTGGAACCTGTTTCTCCCCGATAGCGAGCTCGGGGCGGGCCTCAGCAACCTCGAGTACGCCCCGCTGTGCGAGATCCTGGGCCGCTCGCCGATCGGCCCAGAGGCGTGCAACTGCTCGGCGCCCGATACCGGAAACATGGAGACGCTCGTCCGCTATGGGAGCGACGCCCAGAAGGACGAGTGGCTGCCGCCGCTACTCGAGGGAACCGTCCGCTCGGCCTACGCCATGACCGAGCCGGACGTGGCGTCGTCGGACGCCACCAACATCGAGGCCCGGATCGAGGCCGACGGGGACGACTACCTCATCAACGCCCGCAAGTGGTGGACCTCGGGCGCCGGTGACACCCGTTGCAAGCTGTTCATCCTGATGGGCAAGACTGACCCGACGGCGCCGAAGCACCAGCAGCAGTCGATGATTCTGGTACCGGCCGACACACCCGGGGTGACGCTGGTCCGACCCTTGACCGTCTTCGGCTACGACCATGCCCCGCATGGCCATTTCGAGGTCACCTTCGAGGACGTGCGGGTCCCCAAGTCGAACATCCTGCTGGGTGAGGGTCGGGGCTTCGAGATCGCGCAGGGACGACTCGGGCCGGGCCGCATCCACCACTGCATGCGCCTGATCGGCGTGGCCGAGCGCTCGCTCGAAGCGATGTGCCGACGCGCTCGCTCCCGCGTGGCTTTCGGTCGCCCACTCGCCGATCAGGGCGTGGTCATGGAGCAGATCGCGAACTCGCGGCTGGAGATCGAGCAGGCGCGCCTGCTCACCCTGAAGGCGGCGCACATGATGGACACGGTGGGCAACAAGATGGCGCGCGCCGAGATCGCCATGATCAAGGTGGTGGCGCCCAACATGGCGCTCGACGTGATCGACCGCGCCATACAGGTGCACGGCGGCGCCGGCATCTGCGACGACTTCGGCCTGTCGGCCGCCTGGGCGCATGCCCGGACCCTGCGGCTGGCTGACGGCCCCGACGAGGTGCACCGGCGCGCGGTCGCGCGTCTGGAGCTCAAGAAACACGACCCGGCCACCGAGGCCGGGAACTAGTCCGAGGAACAACCACCATGTCCGATGCCGTTATCGTCTCGACCGCCCGCACCCCGATCGGCAAGGCCTTTCGGGGCGCGTTCAACAAGACCCATGGCGCGGTACTCACCGCGCACGCCATTTCACACGCCGTCTCCCGCGCCGGAGTCGAACCCGAGGAGGTCGAGGACGTCGTCATCGGCTGCGGCCTGCCCGAAGGGGCCACGGGCCACAACGTGGCCCGGCTCTCGGCCATTCGCGCCGGCCTTCCAGTGACTACCTCTGGCACCACCATCAACCGATTCTGCAGCTCGGGCATGCAGGCGATCAGCGTGGCGGCTCAGCGCGTGCTGACCGACAAGGTGCCGGTGATGGTGGCGGGCGGCGTCGAGTCGATCAGCCTGGTGCAGAACAACCTGAACCAAGAGCACTTCACCGAAGAGTGGCTGATGCAGAACAAGCCCGAGCTGTGGATGAGCATGATCGACACCGCCGAAGTGGTGGCCGAGCGCTACAACGTCGACCGGGAAGCGCAGGATGCCTACGCTCTGGTCAGCCAGCAGCGGACGGCGGCTGCGCAGACTGAAGGGAGGCTCGACGAAGAGATCGTTCCGCTCACCACCGTGAAGGTGGCCACCAGCAAGGAAACCGGCGAGACCTGGGACGAGGAGGTCACAGTCACCAAGGACGAGGGCAACCGCCCGAGTACGACGATCGAGGGTCTGTCCGGCCTCAAGCCGGTGATGGGCGAAGACAAGTGCATCACCGCCGGCAACGCCAGCCAGCTGTCCGACGGCGCCTCGGCCTGCGTGGTGATGGATGGGACGCTGGCGTCCAAGCGGGGCATCGAGCCGCTGGGCATCTACCGCGGGATGGTGGTGGCTGGCTGCGAGCCGGACGAGATGGGCATCGGCCCAGTGTTCGCGGTGCCGAAGCTACTCAAGCGTCACGGACTCACGATGGACGACATCGATCTGTGGGAGCTCAACGAGGCGTTCGCCGTGCAGACCGTCTACTGCCGTGACCGGCTCGGCATCCCGATGGAGAAGCTCAACGTCGACGGCGGGTCGATCTCGGTGGGGCACCCCTACGGGATGAGCGGCGCCCGCCTGGTGGGCCACGCGCTGATCGAAGGCAAGCGGCGCGGCGCGCGCAATGTCGTCGTCACCATGTGCATCGGTGGCGGTATGGGCGCGGCGGGCCTGTTCGAGATCGCCTAGCAGGCTGATGGAAGCATGGCGCCGTCAGACCCCGAGCTGATCGCGATCAGGCCCGACGAGCAGTTCGATCTGTCTCGGCTGGAGCCCTGGCTCCGCGACCACCTGCCGGAGACCGACGGGCCACTCGAGGTCGAGCAGTTCGGCGGCGGGCACGCAAACCTGACCTACCTGCTGAGGTTCGGGACCCGCGAATACGTCCTGCGCCGTCCACCGCTGGGCCCGGTCGCCCCCGGCTCGCATGACATGGGCCGCGAGCATCGCGTCCTCGCGCACCTCGGCGACGCCTTTCCGCTCGCGCCCCGAAGCTACGTCCTGTGTCGCGATCCGGAAGTGCTGGGCGTCGACTTTCACGTGCTGGAGCGGCGACACGGGCAGGTCATCCGACAACGGATGCCGCAGGCATTCGGCGACGACCAGACATTGAACCGCCGCATCGGCGAGATGCTGGTCGACGTGCTCGGCAAGCTGCACGGCGTGGATCCGGCCGCGGGAAGACTGGGCGACCTCGGGCGGCCCGACGGGTTCCTCGCCCGCCAGATGGCCGGATGGACGCGTCGATGGGAGGCCGCGCTCAACGAAGAAGTGGCCGACGTGCAGCGGATGCTCGACTGGCTGGGAAGCCAGGTCCCGGAGCCGCAGCGGACGACGCTGGTCCACAACGACTTCAAGCTGGACAATGTCCTCGTGTCCTGGGACGACCCGGCCACTCCGGTCGCGGTCCTCGACTGGGACATGACCACCCGAGGAGACCCACTGGCCGACCTCGGGTTCCTGCTGAGCTTCTGGACCGAAGCGAAGGATCCGCCCCACTGGCAGGCGGCCGCGCGGATGCCAACCGAGCAACCAGGCTTCCCGAGCCGGGTCGACGTGATCGAGCGCTACGGCGAACGCACCGACCTCGACGTCAGCCGCGCCGACTGGTATCACGTGTTCGGCGTGCTCAAGCTGCTGGTCATCGTGCAGCAGATCTACATCCGCTTCGTGCGCGGGCAGACCCAGGACCAGCGGTTCGCCGGGTACGGCCGCCGCGTCCGTGACCTCGCGCGGAAAGGTGTGGATCTGATCGACAGCGCGACGTAGCGCCCCTCATTCCTCGGCGATCTCGACGAGCCGGTCGGCGACCAGCTGATCGACAAACTCACGAAGATCCCGCTCGAGGGTCTCCCGCTCGACGTCGAACTCGGCCAGCAGCGCCTCGGTGGCCTCCGCCAGCGGCGGCGCGCTGGTCATCACGCGCCACATCCGTGCCGAAACCTCATCCATCCGGTAGTACGAGTCGTCGGCCAGGGAAAGCAGCACCGTTTCACCGTCGAGCTCGGCGGTCATGACGTGGTCGGGAGCCCTGATCTTCACGAGGCCTCCGCGCCGTCAGGCCGCCGGTCGACCAGCTGTCCTCAGTTCCACAACGAACCGGCGAACGTGGACTGGCTCATCTCGCGCGGCGGCGCGGCGGCTCCCACCTTCACGACGCGCGTCTGCCACCGCCAGACATACACGTCAGCCACCAGATCCGCCCGTAGATGCACGTCGACCTCGTCTCCCGGCGAGAGCGACACCGGTGTCGTCCACGGGAAGAGCGCGCCGTACGCCTCGGAATCGAGGCTCGAGAAGCTCGCGCCTCCCGCCAGCTCGGCATCGAACCACAGATAGACGCCATGCCCGACACCCGGTCTGGTCACCTGCCACCGGAGCCGTACCGAGAGGCTCGGGTCCTCGATGGTCCGGTAGTCGAGGATCGCGACACGTGCGGGGTTAGTCACACGGTGAGCCGTCTCGGGCAAGGGGCCGGTGACCATCTGATTTCGCACCAGGCGCTGGAGCGGGGAGAGATCCAGTCCGACCGCGGCGCCCAGCGTCACATCCAGCGAGTGGCGATAGTAGTCGTCGGCATCCACAATGGCGGCCCAGACGGTGTCCCGTTCGAAGACCACGGTGCCATCTCGCGTGAGGAACCGACGGCGGGCGTCCGCCATCGACGGGATAGCGGTGCCGCACCAGGGCAGCGCTCCGCGCACTCCGTTGATGATGACGTCGACGCGTTCGGGAAGCTCCAGTGCCGTCGAGAGCGTCTGTATCCAGTCGATGCGTTCGGACAGACCGTTGGCCTCGGCCAGACGCGCCCCCACGTGCACGGCCGGGTTCGGGTCGCACGCATACACGCGTTGCGCACCCAGCTTGGCGGCGGCCAGGGCCAGCAGCCCCGTGCCGGTGCCAAGATCGAGCACGACGTGGTCGGGCGTGATGGTGCTGCGCAGCGACGCGAGCAGCGCCTCGCCGCGCGCGTCATTGAGCATGCGGTTGAAGTGCTGGAGATCGTAGTGGGCCGGGTCGCTCACGAGCCAACCTCCGCCGCGCCGCGGTGCGCGGCCAGTATCAGATCACACAATGCGGCCAACCGCCCGAGGTCGTCTGGCCGCCTGAGCGTGGAGATGGGCACCTCATTCAGCAGCGACGCCGCCCGGAGCACGCACTTCGCCGCCCGCTCTCTCCCGATGGCCGTGGATCCATAGAGCAACGGCGCCACCTCCCGCAGGGCGGGGGTGCCGGTCAAGGAAGAGACGGCGGGACGTTCGGCGCCGCCGCTCAGCAGATACAAGGCCTTGAGCGGCGTCGGAGTCGACGAGAGCGCCGTCGCGCCAACATCTGGCAGGGTCGCGCACCGCTTCTCCTCGAAGCTGTAGACCCAGTCGAGCCGTCCGGGGTCGACACCGAAGACCCCGAGACTGTCGGGGCCGAGCCTCGTCCGGGCACACCCGGGGCAGGCGTGGGGCACGCCGTCGAGCCAGGTGACGGCCAGCACGTCATCGGCCAGCACACGACATCCGCGACGCGCCAGCGCGACGGCGAGGGTCGACTTCCCGGCGCCCGAGTGCCCCAACAATCCCACCGCCGTCGCGACGAGCATCAAGCGACCGTCGGCGCTACGTTGCGGTTGAGACTCGTGGACGGCTTCGGGCGTGTTGTGTCGCAGCAGGCTCCCGAGGCCGAGGCTCCCCTCTCGCCAGGCAGCGTGGCCAGCGGGGCCACGCTGCGCCATCGGCCTCCGCATGACCTCGAGGTCCGCGTCGCTTACCGGTGCGTCGTCAAAACGGAAGAGGCCGTGGATGGCGCCCATTGGGCCACCGGGGCCGAGGCACAGGGCTAGAGCCCAAAGCCCAGAGCCCTAGGGGGTCGGTGGGGATCGGACCGACCTAAAACGGCTTGTAGACCACCATCACCACGGCGATGGCGACGAGGACGCCGGCCACGGTGGACAGCATCGGCACCTTGTCGGTCATGCGGAAGGCCATCCCGGTCAGCCCGGACAGGCCAAGCCAGCACACCAGCTTCACCATGGCCCAGCCGGGGAAACCGAGCCCCATCATGCCCATGACACCGAAACCGCTGATGAACACCAGCAGGCTGAGGATGCCCGAGAGCATCAGGAATGTACGGCGGTTCTCCTGAGCGGGCGCGGCGAAGGCGGCGAAGGTGACACCCGACATCAGGATCACCGACACCAGGTGGAGAACGAGAAAGACCTGATAATTCATGGCTGAATGGTACCTCGACCTTATCCGGAAATCGTCACGCCGCCGTCGACAACCAGGGTCTGGCCGGTGATGAACCGGCCGGCTGGAGAAGCCAGGAGCAAGGCGGCGCCCGCGATATCTTCCGGCTCGCCGATCCGTCTCAGCGGATAAGTGGACGTCGCCTTGGCGAGCCGTTCGGGATCCTCCCACAGCGCGCGGGCAAAATCGGTGCGCACCAAGCCTGGTGCGATGCAGTTTGCCCGGACATTGCTACCACCCCACTCCACGGCGAGATTGCGTACCAACTGGGCATCAGCCGCCTTCGAAATGCCGTAGATGCCGAGCATGTCGTTGCCCTTGAGCGCCGCGATGCTCGACACGATGATGACCGCCCCGTCCCGCCGCTCGGCCATCTGCGGCAGCACACGGTTGCACAACCAGAGGTTGTGTTTGACGTTGGTGTTGAGCACCTTGTCATACGCCTCTTCGGTGACCGTGGCCATCGGACCGAAGTGCGGATTGACGGCCGCATTGCACACCAGGATGTCGATGCGTCCCCACTTCGACATGACGCCATCAACCAGCGGATCGATCTGCTCGGCCTTCGACATGTGGCACGGGATAGCCACCGCTTCGCCGCCCGCTTCAGTGATCGCCGCGGCCACCGGCGCGCAGCTCTCCTCGCGACGGCTCGACACCGCCACCTTGGCGCCTGCCTCGGCCAGCGCCTCGGCGATGACCCGACCGATACCCTTCGACGAGCCGGTGACCACCGCCACCTGTCCACTCAGATCGAACAACGCCTTGTAGCTCATACCGTCCTTCCAGCGTCGACAGGCCTACCCGACCCGCGCCGCCTTGAAATTGATGCCCAAGGTGCCGAACGCCGCGGCGCTCGACTGCTGGGGCGCACCGGCAAACACGTCGGCCCGCCAGGTGATCTCGAACCCGGTCCGAGTCACCACCGACTCGAGCTCTGCCTCCAGCAGAGCACCGGCGATTCAACAGGTCCAGAGCTCTATCTTTTCCTTCGCGCCGTCGGGCACCGCCTTCTGCACCAGGATGTCGCCGATCTGCAGCCGGCCGCCCGGCTTGAGCACCCGCCGGATCTCGGCCAGCGCCGCCGCCTTGTCCGGTATCAGGTTGAGCACGCCGTTCGAGATGACCACGTCGGCCCACCCGTCGGGGACGGGGAGCGACTCGCCGTAGCCCTCGCGGAACTCGACGTTGGTGCGTCCCGCCTCGACCGCCGCGGCTCGCGCTCGCTCGAGCATCGCCGGGGTCATGTCCACCCCGACGACCTGCCCCTCGGGTCCGACCATGCCGGCAGCCACCAGGCTGTCGATGCCCCCGCCGCTTCCGATGTCGACCACCCGTTCACCAGCGACCAGCGCGCCCATGCTGAACGGATTCCCGGTGCCGGCAAACGCCGCGATCGACGACTCGGGCACACCCTCGAGCCACGTGTCCTCGTAGCCCAGGCGCTCGGTCAGTGGGCGGCCGGGGTGAAAGTGAAACCCCTTGTCCGGCTCACGCGCAACGACGTCGTATTCCTCCTGGATGGCGCAACGCAACGAGCTGAGGTCGACGTTTGGAGAGCCGGCGGCAGTGGTCATGGGTGTCCCTTCGGTGCGAAGTGCGCTCCGGGATTATACGATTGATGCCCGAACGCACCTGAAGGAGCCGCCAGTGACCGACCGGATGCCGCCGATTCCCGATGCCGAGCTGACCGACGCCCAGCGGGAAGCGAAGCAGGACTACAAGGACACCCGGAAGACCGACGAGTTCGAGGGGCCTTTCGTGCCACTGCTCCGGAGCCCCGAGCTGCTGCGTCACGCGCAGCGGGTCGGCGAGTATCTCCGCTACCGGAGCGCGCTCCCTCCGCGGCTGAGCGAGCTGGCGATCCTGGTCACCGCCCGGCACTGGAGCCAGAGCTACGAGTGGGGCATCCATGCTCCGATCGCGGCCAAGGCCGGCGTACCGGCGGCTGTCATCGAGGCAATCGAACAGGGCGACACGCCAACCGATCTTGATGAGGAGCAGACGGCGCTCTACAGCCTGTGCCGGGAACTGCTCGAGACCCGTCAGGTCAGCGACCCGACCTACGCGCGGGCTCTCGACCGCTTCGGAGAGCAGGGCGTCATCGATCTGGTGGGAATCCTGGGCTATTACTCGCTGCTGGCGATGACGATGAGCACGACCCGCACCGCGATCCGCGACGACATGACCCCGCTGCCGTCGATCTGAGCCCGGCATAATCGGCTGGTTCTCCACGGCCCATGCCCCTTCAACCCGGCGACCGCCTCGGGATCTACGAAGTCTCCGCCAAGATCGGCGAAGGTGGCATGGGGGAGGTCTATCGGGCCCGGGACACCAGCCTCGACCGCGAGGTCGCTCTGAAGGTGCTGCCCGAGGCGTTCACCGCCGCCCCCGACCGGCCGGCTTCTCGGCCGACGGACGTCAGGTGCTCGGCATCCTCCAGAACACCACCGGCGACGGGGCCGAGTGGCAGCTGCATGCATCCGACGTCGACGCCGGCGCCGAGCGACTGCTGGCCGACCTCGACCTGCCGGTGAACGTGGGGGAGCTCGACGGCTTCAGCCTGCACCCGGACGGGACCCGGTTCGCGACCTCCATCGCGAAGTGGCCCTATGACATCTGGATGCTCGAAGGGTTCGAGTAGCGTCGCCCGCCTCCCTACCGCCGCTGGTTGAACCGCCGCCCCACCAGCGCCGAGGCGATGTTCACCTTTTGGATGTCGATGGTCCCCCCTGCAATACCCCAGCCCCAGGCGTCGCGCATCCGGCGCTCCATCGGGTAGTCCTTCGAGTAGCCGTAGCCGCCCATCAGCTGCACGCCCGCGCTCGTAACTTCACGGGCCGACTCGTTCGCCACGCACTTGGCGATGCTCGAATCGGCAATCGACGGCAACCCGTTCTCGGCGTTCTGCGCCGCCCGGTAGATCAGCAGCCGCGAAGCCTCCACCCGCATCGCCATCTCGGCCAGCTTGAGCTGCACCGCCTGGAATTCGACGATCGGCTTGCCGAACTGCTCGCGCTCCTGCACCCAGGCCAGCGCCTCCTCGAGCGCGCCTGAGGCCTGCCCCAGCGCCATCGTGTCGTTGCCGCACCGCTCCAGATCGAACGCCTGCATCAGCTTCGGGAAGCCGCCGGCCGGCACCACGAGATGCTCGAGCGGCACGTCGACGTTGTCGAAGTAGAGGTCGGAGTCGGGGATGCCCCGGAACCCCATCAGCCGCTCCGGCTCGCCGAAGGTCAGCCCCGGGGTGTCCTTGTCGACCAGCACTGCGCCGATGGCCTTGGCTCCGGGCGCGTCCGACAGCCGGCAATAGACCAGGTAGGTATCGGAGTGTCCGCCGCCCGAGCACCAGCGCTTGGCGCCGTTGATGACGATGCGATCGTCCTTGATCTCCCCCTTGGTGCGGAGATCGGTCAGCGCGGTGCCCGCTTCCGGCTCGGACATCGCCACGGCGACGATCAGCTCGCCCCTGCAGACGGCCGGAATGACCCGCTGCTTGACGCTGTCGGTGGCGAAATGCGCCAGCGCGTGGACTGGCCCCGCAACCGATTCGAAGATCGGGAAACCCACCGCCGACGACACCTTGGCGAACTCCTCGAGCACCAGGAACGCGTCGACGTTCCCGAGGCCGAGGCCGCCGTAGTCGGTCGACACGTTGATGCCGAGGAACCCCATCTCGGCATACCTCTTCACCCAGTCGCGTGAGAGCGGCGTCGCCTCGCGCTCGAGCGCTTCGGCCACCTCGAGCATCTCGCCCCGCGCGAACTCGCGCGCGGCTGCCTGCAACGCCAGCTGGTCTTCACTCAGTCTGAAATCCACGATCTCCTCCGTCAGTCAGGGCATCCGGCCACCGACCGCCCAGATGGTACACTCGCGGGCCGCACCGACCCGAGAAAGGACGACGAGATGCCACAACTGGATGGACCGGGCCTCGAAGCCCGACGCCGTGTGCTGGGCGACGAGTATGTCGACAGGGCACTGACGGGCCTCGACAGCTTCAACGCCGAGTTTCAGGCGCTGGTGACCGAGTATTGCTGGGGCAAGGTCTGGACCCGGCCGACCCTGAGCGACGGGCAGCGCAGCCTGATCAATCTGGCGATGATCTCGGCCCTCAATCGCAGCGACGAGTTCAAGACGCACGTCCGAGGCGCCATCAGGAACGGCTGCACGGTCGAGGAGATTCGCGACACCTTGATGCAGGTGGCCATCTATGCCGGTATTCCCGCGGGGGTAGAGGCGTTCCGGCTGGCACGGCAGGTGTTCGAGGCGGAAGGCGTGACGCCGGCGCCGGCTGAAGACGCCTGACAGCATGGGTCTGGCGCACCTGGCTGAGTGGCTGGCCGTGCGATGGGCGGTCGCTCACGTCAGCCGAGGGCCGCTCGAACGCACCTATCGACGGACCGAACGACTCGCAGGCGTCGGCCGGCACATCCTTCGACGCGAGTGGGCGTGGGCCAGTCGAAATCTGGCTCTGGTCTTCGGGCCACACCTCTCACCCACGCAGAGGAAGCATCTCGCCCACCGGGCGTGCGTCGAACACTTCTACAGCTATCTCGAGGGCGTTCGCCGGTACGAGATCGACATCGCCGTGAACGACCGGCGGCACCTCGACGAGGCGGTCGAGAAGGGTCGCACAGCATCCCGCCGCCGCGGTCTACCGCCCCGGCCGGAACCCGCGCACCGTCGCGCTCTTCGCCGCCGCCCGGCGCAAGACGCCGGTCGAGTGGATTCCGAAAGACGACCTGCGCGGCATGGTTCGCGCCATCGCCGAAAGGGACACAAGACGGGTGACATCCCCAGATAAGAGTGGCAGAAGCACTATTTCCAAGGCACCGACATGGTCGGGCGATATCAAGCCGAAGCGCATCACACCCGCGTCGTGACGCCGCCTATCGTCGATCGGCGATCTGAGGGCGAGGGGTCCGACTGAGGCTCGTGGATGCGAGTCCGCACCTCCCAGGCGCCGTCCCAGTTGCCGTTGAAGCCGGCGCCCGAGCCGCTCGAAGTGGTGGTGCTCCGGCCAAGGCGCCCTTCCCTGGCGTTGACCACCTGCCCGTCGTACTCCTGCCCGACCGGACTCGTTCCGAAGACGAAGCCGCTCTGTCGGTCGAGAAACGTGTCGAGGATGATCTGGACGCTGTCGCCGTCGTCGAGCGAGGCGTCGCGTCGGCTGTCGGCGACCGTGATGGCGCCCGGCTGGCGGTCGAAGCAGATGATGCCGACGTAGAGCGTGTCGGCGGTGAACAGCACCCGGACCTCGGTCCGTTCGGTCGCCGGCTGTCCCTCGTCGGGGCGGGTCTGCCGGAAACCGGACGCCACCGGCACGGCCTGCCACGCCGGGTCGCCAGCGATGACGCCATCGACGAGGAGATAGGTGTCGCTCGGCGACGCGTCTACGGTCGGTGGGATCTCCTGCGCTGCCGCGGCGGCCCCCGTCGCGAGGGCGAGCCCGATCCAACCACCGACGACCGTCCTCCTCACGTCGGCATCCTGAGCGCTTCGTGGCGCGCGCTAACGGGCCGCGGCTCGCGGGTCGGGGACGCGCTGCAGCAGCACGAGTCCCAGCAGGAACAGCCCGGTCAGGGCCAGGAAGGCAGGACGCTGATTGCCACCGGCGAACAGGGTGATATAGCCGAACAGCATCGGCCCGAGGACCGACGACGACTTTCCGCACAGCGCGTAGAAGCCGAAGATGCGGGCCTCCTTGCCGGCGGGGATCAACGACGAGAGGAACGCTCGGCTTGCCGCCTGCACCGACCCCAGTCCGAGACCGGCTAGCACCGCCATGACGTAGAACAGGGTCTGGCTCTGGATGAAGTAGGCGGCAATACCTACCGAGATCCAGAGCGCCAGCACGCCGTTCAGCACCTTTTTCGGCCCCAGTCTATCGGTGGTCCGTGCCAGCACGAAGGCGCCGATAAGGGCCGAGAACTGCACGATCAGGAACAGGACGATCGTGCCCTGCTGGTCGAACCCGAAGGTCTCGGTAGCCACCACACCGGCCATCACGATGATGGTCAGCACGCCGTCGATGTAGAAGAAGAACGCGATCAGGAAGTTGCGAAGATCGGTCAGGGCCCAGACCTCTCCGACAATCTCGCGAAAGCTGGTCACTCCCCACCGCGCCGCCTGGGCGATGGACATCCCGGTCGGCTCGTCCTTCGGCAACACGAGGAACGCTGGCAGCGCGAATATCAGAAAGCAGCCGGACACCATCAGCCAGACCAGCTCGATGCGGTCGGTGGCGAACGGAATGACCATGAGCAGCCCGAGGGCCGAGCCCAGGTAGCCGACCCCGAAGCCGAGCCCCGAGACCCAGCCCTGCTTCTCGGCCGGCGCGATGTCGGGCAGGTAGGCGTTGTAGAACACCAGGGCGCTCTCGAAGCCGACGTTGGCCACCACGAACAACAAGAAGCCCTGAATCACCATCCCCTGATCGAGAGTGGACATCATTGCCACCGCGATCAGGCACACGATGGTGTAGCCGAGCATGAACCGTTTTCGGGCGCCGCCCCGGTCAGCGATGGCACCGAGGAGCGGGGAGGACGCAGCCACCACCAGCGCCGACAGCGACACCGCTCGCGACCACCACAGTTCGCCCAGCCCGCCGTCATCCCCTACGACGAAGTTGACGTAGAAGACCGGAAAGACCGCCGTGGTCATGACCGCCGGATAGACGGAATTCGCGAAGTCGAACAGCGCCCAGGCGCCGACGTAGCGCTTGTTCATCGAGGGTGCGGACATCTTCGGCAACCTATCACGCGAGGCATCGGCGGGGTGAGTACAATGCCGGCGCCGCGGACGACGCAGACCGATGATCTACCTGATCAGGCACGGCCAGACCACTGGGAACGCCGCCCGCGTCGTGCAGACGCCGGACACACCGCTAAGCGAGCACGGACACTGGCAGGCGCGGCAGCTCGGGAAGCGCCTGGCTGGCTCCGGGCTACGACGCATTCTGACCAGCGACTACCACCGCGCGCGGCAGACCGCCGCGGCCCTGGACCCCGACGGCGTCGTCCCGACCGAGTCGCTGGAGGTGCTGCGGGAGCGGGGACTGGCCGGGCTCGCCGGACGACGGTACGACGACGTGGAAGAGTACTTCTACGGCCCGGCCCATGACGCGCCCGACTGCGAGTCGTGGGTCGACTTCACCGACCGGGTGGAGCGGCTCTGGGAGCACGTAGCCAAGGTGGCCTCGGTCACAGGCGGCCCTGTGGCCGTCGTGACGCACGGACTCGTGTGCAAGGCGCTGGCCGAGTTCCATCTGCGGCCCGCGCCTGGAGAAGCGCCGCTCGCCTGGTTCGTCAACGCCTCGCTCACCGAGATCGATCCGCGCCCGCCCTGGACCGTCCGCCTCGCCGGATGCGCCGCGCATCTGGAGGAGCACACGAGCGCCCGGAGCCTGAAGCCCACGTAGCGTCGCTGGTTCGTATAATCACCGCAAACACCATATCGAAGGAGCACTCCATGTCCCGACCGCGCCGCATCGCTTTCGCCGTGCTCGCTCTCGGCTGGATTCCGACGCTCGCCATCGTCGGCCTACACTGGACGGGCGACACCCACGCGCTCGCGCAGGAACGAACGCCGATCAAGTTCACGCGGATCTACACCGGCGACGATGGAAAGACGCACGCCGAAGAGATCACGCCCGACCTCACCCAGACCAACAGCTTTACCGAGATGAGCGAGCGCATCGACATCAGCAGCGTGCAGTTCCGCCGCACGTCGCCGGAATACTTCATCGACTGGCATCCGGCCCCACGGAAGCAGTTCGTGATCACGCTGAGCGGCACGAGTGAGATCGTCATCGGCGACGGCTCGACCGTCACCCTCGGTCCGGGACATATCCTGCTGGCTGAGGACACCACTGGCCAGGGCCACATCTCCCGGGCGGTGGGCGACGAGGACCGGATCTCGATCTTCTTGCCGCTGGTGGATCAGAACTGAGTGAGAGTGCTCTTCATTTCCCTGGCCATCTCCAGGTGCTTCGGCATGCCGAGCTCGCCGTACTGGGCGATCGCCTCTTCCAGCAGGTCGTTCGCTCTTTCTTTGTCGCCAGGAGCACCCCGCTGCAGCAGCATCCGGGCCCAGGCGCGGCGGACCTCCGGCTGGGCGATCTTGTTCGGGATCTCCTCGGACTGGCGGAGCGCGGTCTGAAAGTGGGTGTCCGCCACGTCCCACTGCTCCCCCGCGGCGGCCGCCATGCCGGCGAGAGGTCACCCGCCTCGGCGAGGCCCCGTTCGCACAGCTCGAGCGCGTCCTCGGGTCGGCTCTGATACGACATGATGAACGCGGCGTCGCAGCAGACCCGCGCCAGCTCGGCGCCGGCATTCTGGCCCTCGTAGGCGTCGACGGCCGCGCGCCAGTCACGCAGCGTCTCGTCGGGACATCCGAGACTCCGGCAGGCTCGCCCGCGCCGTGCCAGCAGATCGGCGCGCTGCCTGGTGCCGAGGTCCTCCTCGAACGACAGCGCCCGCTCGAGGTGCTCGAGCGCGTCTTCGAAGGCGGCCGATTGCTGGGCGTGGTCGGCGGCCAGCATCAGGTAACGGAGCGTGGTGTAGTCATCGGCGGCGGCGCCGGCCTGGTAGAAGTGATGCGCCAGCGTCGACGCCACTTTGTCGGGCGCCCCGCCGTGCAGCTCCTCCAGCGCGCCCGCAATTCGTAGATGGAGACGCTGCCGGCGTGGCAGCGACAGGTTCTCGATGAGCGTTTGGCGGATCAGCTCGTGGGCGAAGGTGTAGCGGACATCGCGTCCACTGGTGGTCGAGCTGACGAGTTGGGCTTTCTCCGCCTCTTCCAGCGCGTCGAGCAGGTCGTCCTCGTCCACTTTCCCCGAGGTTTCGAGCAGCTTCTGATCGAAGTTGCGCCCGATGGCCGCGCCGGTGGTCAACGCCTTGCGGTCTCGTCGCTCACCCGTTCCAGCCGCCGTCCGATGACCAGACGGACCCCTTCCGGCACCCGCAGGTCCTCTATACGGAGGTCGGTCTTCCAGCGCCCTTCGTCACCGAACAACCGGCACTCCTCCGAGAGATGCTGGAACACCTCCTCGACGAAGAACGGGTTGCCCTCGGTTTCACGGAACACCACCCGGGCCAGACCGGCCGGCACGTCTGGGCCGCCCAGCGACTCGAGCGTCGTCGCGACGTCACCCTCCGGAAGCCGACGCAGTGAGATGCGGGTCGCGCGCCGCTCGCGCAGCATCGACTCCAGCTCGCGGGCGAACGGGCGGTTCACGTCCAGCTCGACGTCGCGGCAGGTGCCGACCAGCAGTGCCGGCTCGGCGCCCACTTGCTGGGCGAGATGGCGCAGCAGCTGCACCGTCGGCTCGTCGGTCCAGTGCAGGTCCTCGTAGACGGTAACGGTCGGCATCACCCGCGAGGCCCGCGCGGCGAACTCGCCATAGGCGTTGAACACGAACCGCCGCTGCTGGTCCGGCGGCAGCTCGGTCGGCGGCGGCAGGTCGGGGAAGATGCGCCGCAGCTCGGGCATCATCCGGGCGACCTCGGGAGCGGCGTCACCCAGCGCCTCCCGGAATGCCGACCGCGGGATGACTTTCGACGCCCGTTCCAGGATCTCGACGAACGGGATGTAGGGCGGGGTACCGGCTGCCTCGTAGCAGTGCCCGGTCAGGGTCAGGCATCCGGGCGCTTGGGCTTCGCGCACCAGTTCCTCGGTGATGCGCGTCTTTCCGACGCCCGGCTCGCCGCCGATCAGCCCCCCACCGCGACCGGCCGCCACCTACTCGAGTAGCTGCCGCAGCTCCGCACGCTCGGCCTCACGTCCTACATACGGGGTCCGCCCATCGTCGGCCGGCGGCTCGTCGTCCGCTGGCCGTGGAAACGGCGTCTGGCCCGACGTCGTCTCCTGGCTCACCTGCGCCAGATCCATCCGCACCGGCTCCAGCGTCTGGTACCGCTTGTGCGGGTCCTTGGCCAGCAGGCGTTCGAGCGTCCGGCGAGCGGAATCGGGCAGATCGGCGGCATACTGCCCGATCGGCACCGGTGACTCGCGGACGATGGCCGACATCGTCTCACTCTGACTCGACCGGGTGAACGGGTACATGCCGGCGAGCAGCTCGTAGAGCAGGATGCCGAACGCGAAGATGTCGGACCGCGCGTCCGCGTCGCCACCGAGCAACTGCTCCGGCGCCATGTAGCCGGGGGTACCCACCCGGGTGCCCGACTCGGTGATCGGTTCGAGCGTTTCCGCCTGATCCAGCGGACTCGAGTCGCCCTGCACCACCTTGGCCAGCCCGAAATCCATCACCTTGACGTGACCGCTCTCGGTCACCATCACATTGGCCGGCTTGAGGTCGCGATGAACCACCCGGCGGCGGTGCGCCTCCTCCAGCGCCTCGGCCACCTCGCCCGCGATCTCCAGTGCCCGCGTCGTCCCGGGCCGCGATCGGCGGAGCAGCGCCTGCAACGTCTCGCCCGTCACCTGCTCCATCACGATCCCGGTGCGACCGTCCACCTCGGCGAGCTCGTAGACCTTGCAGATGTAGGGGTGGTCGAGCGAAGCCGCCGAGCGCGCCTCACGCTGCAGTCGCTCGCGCGCCTTCTCGTCGTTCTCGAGCGCCTGGCCAGGAACTTGATGGCGACCTTCCGCCCCAGCTGGGTGTCTTCAGCCAGCCACACCTCGCCCATACCGCCGGCGCCGAGGTTGGAGAGGAGGGACTAGCGCGGAGAGCTCATCGGCTTTGGACTTTGGACTTTGGGCTTTGGGCTTTGCGCGCACTGGGCGACCCGGCCCGGAAGGCCCGTAAACCGCTCTATTGGGGAACCGGGCGATCTTACATGGAAGAAGGGGCCGGGATGCCGGCCGGGCTGATATGGTGATGCGCCATGACGGACACGAATGCCATCAACGTCTCGACACTGTTCGATCTCTCCGGCAAGACCGCGCTCGTGACGGGCGGCTCGCGGGGCATCGGCAAATTGATTGCCGAGGGTTACCTCCAGGCCGGCGCTACGGTCTACATCTCGTCACGCAAGGCCGAGGTGTGCGACGCGGTGGCCGCCGAGCTGTCGTCGCTCGGTCCATGCCATTCGCTCCCGGCCGATGTCGCGGATGACGCCGACCGGTCACGGCTGGTGGCGGCGCTCTCGGAGGAGACGGACCACCTCGACATCCTCGTGAACAACGCGGGCGCCACCTGGGGCGCACCGTACGAGGAGTTCCCCGAGAGCGGGTTCCGGAAGGTGCTGGAGCTGAACGTGACGGCGCTCTTCTTCTTAACTCGGGATCTGACCCCCTTGCTGACCAGCTCCGCCTCGGTCCAGAATCCGGCCCGCGTCATCAACATCGGCTCGATGGATGGCCTGCACGTGCCGACTGTGCTCCAGACCGGCACCTTCCCCTACTCGGCCAGCAAGGCGGCCGTGCATCACCTCACGCGGACACTGGCCGTCGAGCTCGCCTCCAAGCAGATCACGGTGAACGCGGTGGCGCCCGGCTTCTTCGAAAGCAAGATGACCGAGGCGTCACTGGCCAACTTCCAGGATCAGATCGAGCAGAACTGCCCGCTGGGCCGGATCGGTCGGCCGGAAGAAATGGCGGGCATCGCCATCTACCTGGCGTCGAGGGCCGGGGCTTATACCAACGGCACGGTGATTCCGGTCGACGGGGGCACCTGTATCTCGTGATGCTCAAGGAGACGGGAGGAAGCCCGGGGCTCGCCACAGCGGAATCAGCTAAGCTATAGCTTCACAGCCTGAACAGCCCCGGCCCGGGGGCCGGATCGCGCGGAGACGAGCATGAGCTATCGCAGCCCATACCCCGATGTCGACATCCCCGAAGTGCCGCTGCCGGACTTCGTTTTCGAGAAAGCCAAGCAGTTCGCCGACAAACCGGCCCTGATCGACGGTCCGACCGGGAGGACCCTGACCTATGCGCAGCTGGAAGCGGCGGTGAACCGAACGGCCGCCGGCCTGGCGGCGCGCGCGTTCAAGAAGGGCGATGTCTTCGCCATCTATAGCCCGAACCTGCCTGAGTATGCGGTGGCGTTCATGGGCGTGGCCCGGGCCGGCGGCATCAACACCACCGTCAACCCGCTATATACGGCAGGCGAGCTCAAGAAGCAGCTCAAGGATTCGAACGCCAAGTTCCTGGTGACCGTGCCTCCGTTCGTGGAGAAGGCCAAGGAGGCGGCCGAGGGCACCGATGTGCGTGAGATCTTCGTCTTCGGCGAAGCCGAGGGCGCCACCCCGTTCGCCGAGCTGGCCTCCAGCGACGGCAGGGTGCCGGAGGTTGAGATCGACGCCAAGGAAGACCTGGTGGCCCTGCCCTATTCGAGCGGCACCACGGGCCTGCCGAAGGGGGTCATGCTGACCCACCACAACCTAGTGTCGAACCTCTGCCAGACCCACTCGGTCGAGCAGCTCAAGGACACCGAGGTACTGATCGGAATCCTGCCGTTCTACCACATCTACGGGATGGTGGTGATCATGAGCGGCGCCCTTCGGGCCGGCGCCACCACGGTCACGATGCCCCGCTTCGACCTCGAGCAGTTCCTGGAGCTGCTGCAGAAGCACGGCGTCACCATGGCGTATCTGGTACCGCCGATCGTGCTGGCGCTGGCCAAGCATCCGCTGGTGGACGACTACGACATCAGCAAGCTCACCGACATTCTCTCGGGCGCGGCTCCGCTGCCCGCCCCGGTCGCGCAGGCCTGCGTGGACCGACACGGCCTGCTCTTGCGCCAGGGCTACGGGCTGACCGAGACCAGCCCGGTGACGCACGCCAACGGACGCGACCGCGAAGTGCGGCTCGAATCGGTGGGTGTGGCGCTCCCCAACACCGCATACCGGGTGGTCGATCTAGGAACCAACGAAGATGCCGGCACCGACGAGCTGGGAGAAGTGTGGATTCGTGGTCCGCAGGTGATGAAGGGCTACCTGAACAACCCAGAGGCGACGGCCGACATGATCGACGCCGACGGGTGGCTCCACACCGGTGATATCGGGCTCGCCGACGCCGACGGCTATCTCTATGTGGTCGACCGCGTGAAGGAGCTGATCAAGTACAAGGGACTGCAGGTGGCACCGGCCGAGCTGGAGGGTGTGATCCAGTCGCACCCGGCGGTGGCCGACGTCGCGGTCATTCCGGTGCCGGAGATTGAGGCGGGAGAGATTCCGAAGGCGTTCGTCGTCACGAAGCCTGGCGCCGAGGCCACGGCCGAGGAGATCATGGCCCACGTGGCCGACCGGGTGGCGCCCCACAAGAAGGTGCGGATGGTCGAGTTCATCGACGCCATCCCGAAGGTGCCGTCGGGCAAGATCCTGCGCCGGGAGCTCCGAGATCGCGAGCGGCAGGCGAGAGAAGCGGCCGAGCAGTAGCCCGCCGTCAGCCGACCGCTGGCACCGCCTGCGGCGTCGGAGCGGGACGTCGTGAGGTCATCGACCGCGCCAGCACCCACCCGGTCAGGAGCCCGAACAGGGCGTTCGACGAGAGAATCTCCCACAAGTGGGTCATCCGGACCACCTCGGGCATGAAGGGGTTCGGCAACAGCAGCTGCCCCGCCCCCATCATGCAAAGCAGCGCCACGAACAAGGCCGACTCACCCGGTCCTCGATGGAACAGACGCACTGCCGGCAGGACCAGCCCCACGTAGAGCAGTCCACGGAACTGCTGCAACGCGAACACACCAGGCTGCTCTCGCAGCATCCAGGCGAGGTGCGGGCAGAAACCGGCCGGGGTGATGCCGTTGTAGTACTCGCACACGACCGGATCGCACCAAGCCACGAAGTAGCCGAACAGCAGATACAGCGCGGCGTAGGCGACGGCCAGTCCGGCGTAGCGCGGTAGCCAGTCGATGGTGAATCATGACGACGCGTCCACCCCTGCGCCGGACGAATCCGCCAGCCGGCCCGATACCCAGACCGCGACTGGCGAGAACAGCAGTGCCACGATGGCGCCGTTCAGCAGGATCCGCGACACCATCCCGTCTGGTAGCTGTTGCTGCAGAAAGAAGAGCGATTCGAGCTGTGGCGACACGGTGTTGAGCCCGAAGAAGGCCAGAAACACGGCCCCTGCCATCGGCCAGCCACCCCAACGAGCTCGGGCCACCAGATAGTAGAGTGCCGCGGCCATCCATCCGACACTCGGGATCACCAGGAGGGGCGGCGGCGCCTGGTCGGGGGACGCGACCTGGCCCAGACCGGACACCGCCCCGCCGATCGCGAAGCAAGCGACCAGGACCACCGTCAGAACGATGAACCTGAGACCATGGCCGACCATGCGACCACCCCCTCGTTGCTCAGTCGAGTAACCGATAGGCCAGCAGCTCGCCGGAGTGTCCGCCACCGCCGGCCGCCACCACGATGTACTGGGCACCCTCGTGCATGTAGGTCATGGGCGAGCCGGTAACTGGCGCTGGCATGTAGACCTCGCCAACCTCCTCGCCCGTTGCCTTGTCATAGGCACGCAGCATCGCGCCAAGTTCCCCGCTCGGGGTGGTGAAGGTCCCCCCCTCGCCGGCAATGACGAGAGTCTTGGTAATCAACGTGCCAACGCGACCGATCCGGCCGGTGCGTGGGATGTCGACCCCCTCCAACTCGGGATGCTCACGCACATTGTCGGGCGTCTCGCCATGCGGAACCTGCCACAGGACCTCACCACGCTTCAGGTCGATCGCCGTGATGCGTCCCCAGGGCGGCTTGATCAGCGGCAAGCCCCTGATGGTGAGCGCCCGATCCCTCGCGGGCACACCGGCAGGATTGCCTCGGATGAAGTTCATGTCCGAGCGCTCGGGATCGTTCACCAGTCCCAGCGAGGTGACGGTGGTGAAGGAGTACTGGTAGAAGATGCCCGTTTCGGGATCCACCGAGCCACCAGGCCAGTTGGTACCGCCGCCCGCCGAGGGCAGCATCAGCGTGCCATAGGGCCCATCGGGGTCGGCCACAACCGGCGGGGTGAAGATCGGGCCCATGCGGAAGTTGGCCACCCGCTCCAACGCCTCGGCTCGGAGCTCCGGCGTGAAATCGATCAGGTCGTCCTCACTCACCCCCTGTCGGTCGTAGGCGGGCGGCTTGGTCGGAAACGGCTGGGTCAGGGCCAGCAGCTCACCCGGCACGTCCGAGGGTGGCATCGGCCGCTCTTCGATCGGCCAGATCGGCTCACCCGTCTCGCGGTCGAGCACATACAACCACGACTGCTTGCTTGGCTGCGCGATGACCTTGGTGATGCCGGGTCTGCCTTCGATCTCGACATCGACCAGCACCGGCGCACACGGGAAGTCCCAATCCCACACGTCGTGGTGGATCACCTGGTAGTGCCACAGCCGCTCGCCGGTGTCGACGTCGACCGCCACGATGCTGTCCGAGAACAGGTTGTCGCCGTGCCGGTGCCCACCGTAGTAGTCGTTGGTCGGCATCTCGGTGGGCAGGTACACGATGCCCAGCTCGAGGTCGACGCTGGTCTGCCCCCAGACGCCCGTATTGCCGGTATAGCGCCACGACTCGTTCAGCCAGGTGTCGTTCCCGTATTCGTCGCCGCCCGGGATGGTGTGGAAGATCCACTTCCGCTCGCCGGAATCGGCATCGAATCCGCGAATGTGGCCCTTGGTGTTGCGCATCGACTCGGGCGCGCTGCCCGGGATATGCGCCGCGCCGATCACTATGGTGTCGCCGGCGATCAAGGGAGTGGCATGCAGGCCGATCGAGCCCGAGAGCGGATCGATGTCCTGATCCATGCCCAGCATCAGGTCGACGATGCCGCCGTCACCAAAGCTCTGGACGCGCTGGCCGCTGGCTGCATCGAGCGCGATCATCTGGTAGCCGGGGGTGACGTAGATGATCTGCCCGGCCCCACCGTTGTCGCGATACCCCAGTCCCCGCCCCGAGAGCCGGCGGGGCGCCTCCTCGGCGCGCTGGCCCTCGTCCAGCCGGTGCATCCAGAGGTACTCACCGGTGCCGGCGTCAATCGCCACCACCGCACGCCTGGTGCCGGCCGTCGTATAGACGACCCCGTCGACCATGAGCGGCGTCGACTGGAAGTTGTATTCCGGCTCGGGACCGAAGTTGTCGGTTTTCATCCGCCAGACCAGCTCGAGGTCGCTGAAGTTGTCAGCGTTGATCTGGTCGAGCGCGGAATAGCGTGTGTTCCCGACATCCCCGCCGTAGTGCCGCCACTCCCCGTCCTCGGCCCCCTGCTGCGCGCCAGCCGGAACACTGAGCAGTACCGCGAACGCGACGACTACCACCATCCGAAGTCCGTGACCACTCATGTGCCTGCCTCCCACGGATCTCCCCTGCGTGCCGAATGTCGAGCGCCTGAAGCCCGAAGCCTGCCGGTCGCCGACCCAATCGCGCTTCGGCGACCTTACGGAGTTTGTCGACGTTGGTTCATTCGGCAAACTCTTGGCGTAAAGCCTGGCGGGTTACGGAATCACCCCGCCCGTATTCAACGTGATCCGATACAGCCCGGTCCGCCCGGTCATGTAGAGCGTATTCCCGTCGTCGCCCCAGCCGGCGTTGGCCGGCGGTTCGTCGGGCTGAATCGACCCGAGATGCGTCCCATCGGGCGCGATCACCCAGACGCCACCGGGGCCGGTGGCGAACAGGTTCCCGTTGCTGTCGATGGCCATTCCGTCGGCTGCACCCGGGGCGTCCCAGTCGTTGGCGTCGACAAACACCCGGCCGGGACCCAGCGTGCCGTCCTCGAGCACGTCGTAGGCATACCAGACCATGTTGGCGCCATCCGAGTTCGCCGTGTAGAGGGTGCTCTCGTCGGGAGACAGCGCGATGCCGTTCGGGCGGCTCTGCTCGCCCAACCGCTCGACGGTCCCATCAGGAAGCAGACGGAAGATGCCGTTGAAGTCGAGCTCCTTGTCGGGATCGTCGTCCTGCTCGCGCAACCCGTAGGGAGGATCGGTGAAGTAGAGCGCGCCGCTCGAGTGAAACACGGCGTCGTTCGGGCTGTTGAGCCGCATGCCGTCATAGCTGTCGGCCAGCACGGTGATGCTGCCGTCCGCTTCCCGACGAGAAATGCGACGGTTGCCGTGCTCGCAGAGGATGAGACGGCCCTCGGCGTCGATCAGCAGTCCGTTCGAACCGACCGATCGACCGTCCGGGTCGCCCTCGAACACGGGGCTGATGTAGTCGCTGGCGCCCTCGGTGGGCGACCACTTCCGGACGACGTTGTTCGGGATATCGCTGAACAGCAGGTAGGGATCGGGGTCGCCCCGACGCGCCCAGACCGGTCCCTCGGTGAAGCCGTAGCCATCGGCGACCTTCTCGATCACCGCGCCGCTCGCGACGAGCGCATCGAACCGGTCGTCGAGTCGGATGATGGTCCCGTCACCGGCAGGATGGGCCTCCGGCGCCGCGTCTTCGGCTGCCGCCGTCGGCTCAGCGGGGGCCTCCTCCATCGGCTCGGCACCGCCACAGGCGACGGCGATCGTGAACACGGCACAAACACTCCAGAGTCTCAGTCGATCGAACAACATGTCGCTAACCTCTCTCGTCTTCGTCCTTCGCTGCCGCTCGCGTTCCGCCAAGAGTTTGCCGAATGAACCAACGTCGACAAACTCCGTAAGGTCGCCGAAGAACGATGCCGTCGGCGACCGGCAGGCTTCAGGCGCTCTCTAAAGTCCTCGTGCCACAGCGGGCACGATCTCCCGTTCCATCAATCGATACAGGGAGCGGCGGTGGTCTCTCAGTCCGCTGCCCGGATTCGGCGACGAGGTCATCACGGTGACCAGGCGGAGCTGCGGCACCACGTAGATGAACTGGCCGCCGTAGCCCCAGGCGTAGAAGGCGTCATAGCCCGCAAACTCGCGTACCCACCAGCCGTAGCCATACGCGCGGTCCGGCGTTCTGGCCCGAAAGGCATGAGCCTCGACCGACTGGTGCACGTATTCCTCGGAGATAACCTGCTCGACACCGACACGGCCGCAGTTCAGATACAGTTCGCCAATCTCGACCATGGCTCGCGGGGTGAGCGACATCTCGTTGCCGCCGAAGTAGATGCCCTGCGGATCGGTGGTCCACCGAGGCACCGAGATTCCGAGCGGCTCCCCGAGGTAGCGGCGCGCGAAGGTATGGGTATCGACTCCGGTGGCGCGCGTGATGATGGCCGACAGCAGATGCGTGCTGCCGGTGCTGTAGATCATCCGGGTGCCAGGACGTGCCACCAGAGGACGTGTCAGCGCGTGCCGCACCCAGTTGCCACTTTGCACCCACCGTCCGTAGTTGCGGTTGCTGGTGGTCTCCAGCCCTGCCCGCATCGTCAGCAGGTCCTCGACCGTGATGGCGGCCTTGTCGGGATCCTCGACATACTCGGGAAAGAAGTCGCCAACCGATGTCTCGAGGCTGGCGATGTCGCCGCGGTCGAGGGCGATGCCTACCAACGCCGAGATGACGCTCTTGGAGGCCGACTTGATGTTGGCCGCGCGTCGGGCCGACGCGCCGTTGTAGTACTGCTCGGCCACGAGCTTCCCGCCCACCGACACGAGCAACGAACCCATCCGAGGCAACTCGGCCATGCGATCAAGCGTCGGCTCAAGGGCCGGCGCGGTCTCGACCAGCGCCACTTCGCGCGCTCGGATCGAGCCCTCGAACAGGGTGGCCAACCCGAGGAGGGCGACCAAGGCAAACGCCCAGTGGCTCCGGAAACGGAAGAAGCGGGTCATCGCGGCTCGAAACTCGTGTGTGCGGGCCATCCTACCACCGCCCGACGGCCCATCGTCAGCGTTCGTAGACCACGCGTCCGCCCAGCACGGTCATCTCGACGTCCGTCTCGAGAACGCGATCGGGATCGACGGTCAGCAGGTCCTGGGAGAGCACGACGAGATCGGCCAGCTTCCCCACCTCGAGACTCCCCTTCTCGTCCTCTTCGAACGTCAGATGGGCAGCGAGCCGGGTGTAGCCGACAATCGCCTCCGGCATGGTGAGCGCCTCACCCGCGCCCACCACATCTCCACTCATTCCCTTCCGCGTGACCGCGGCATAGAGTCCCACCATCGGCCCGATGGGGAGGATGTCGGACCCGAGCGCGACGAACACACCGTGACTCATCGGGGAACGCAGCGGGTTGTTGGTCTGGTAGCGCTCTCCGTCCAGATGCTCGGCATAGCGGCCCTCGAGCGTGTAGGTGAAATTGGGCTGCTGGGCGATGTGGATGTTGTGCGCCGCCATCGCCTGCATCGTCGCGGCCGGCGGCCGGACGGTGAAGTGATTGAAGTAGTGACGATGGTCGAACCTCGGCGATTCGCTGAGCAGCCTGGACCAGACGTCGACCGTCAGCTTGATGGCCGCGTCGCCGATGGTGTGGAAACCCATCTGCCAGCCGCGGTCATGGGCCGCCTTCGAAATCTCGTAGAGGCCCGCCTCGTCGATCAGGGCCCCGGTGCCGTAGTAGTCCGGTTGCCCTTTGTAGGGCTCGAGCGTCCAGGCCGCCGCTCCGGTGTAGCCCCCATCGACGAAGAACTTCACCGGTCCGACGCGGAACCACTCGTCGCCATCACCGGTCTTCCGCCCGAAGCCCTCGAGCATGCTGATGGCCCGTTCCGGGTTCGTCGGTACCCGGAACTGCACCGCCGCACGCGGCAACTCGCCCCGATATTCCTCGTAGACCGAGGCCCAGTCGTCGTAGCCGCACGATCCAACGCCGGCCTGGATCAGGCCGGTGATGCCGAGTTCCAGGAGACTCCGAAGGTTCTGGACGAAGCTGACCCGGAGCTCCTCGGGCGTGGGATCCGGCGCGAGGCGGCTCACCAGCCCCTGCGCGCCCTCACGCAGGATGCCGTTCATCCGGCCCTGGTCGTCCACCTCGATGATGCCGCCTGGCGGCGTCTGCGAATCGGGTAACAACCCGGCCGCCTCGAGCGCCAGTGAACTGGCCACCGAGCTGTGGCTTCCGGCGCGCGTCAAGACCACCGGGTTAACCGGCGTGGCATCGTCGAGATCCCACCGCAGAGGTCGGCGCTGCTCGGCGAGTTCATCCTCCGACCACCCGTAGCCGGTGATCCACTCTCCCGAGCCCAACTGCTCGGCTTTGCGGGTGACCCGAGCCTTCAACTCGGACATCGACTCGAGCCCGGACAGATCGACCCAGCGTTCGGGGTCGCCGCTGATGTGGATGTGGGTGTCGATGAAGCCGGGCGTGACGAACGGACCGGCCAGATCAATGGTCCGCTCGGCCTCGTATCGCTCGGCCAGCTCGGCGCCGCCCAGCGCGACGATCCGTTCGGCTCGTATCGCGACCGCCGAATAGGTCGACAGCAGCTCGTCGGCCGCGAAGCTCTTGCCGCTGTGCAGGAGCAAGTCAACCCGCTCCTGGGCCTCGGCGAAAGACGCTCCCACCAGCAGCACCGCGACCACGGCAACGACGCATCGCATCATCATCGGCCCGCCCCGTCTTCTGACTTCTGTCTTCTGACTTCTTCGTCCTACATGAACGGGTTCTCGTCGGCGCTCGGACCGTAGATCGAAGGCACCGGCACATCGAGCAGCCGCAGGTAGACCGACAGCTGTCCCCGATGGTGGTACCAGTGGTTCAACATGATGGCGCGGATGAGCCCGACGCGGGGCAGCTCGAGCAGCGTCTGGTCGCCCGCCTTGACGCTCCAGGATTCCATCATCGCGGCGTCGTCGAACCCGGCCAGGGTCTCCTTGGTGTTGGCCACCGCTCGGTCGAGCGCCGGCAGCAATTCGTCCACCGACTAGGCCGGGGTCTGCTCGAACGACTCGGGCGGAGGCGCTGGGTTCTTCTTCGCGAGGTCGGCCACCGTGCCGGGCACCGTTGCCACGTGCAGCGCGAGCTGCCCGAGCGACATCGATTTCTCGTGCGGCTTCCAGGTCAGCTTGTCGGCAGGCACCCGTTCGAGCACCAGGCGGGTGGTCGCCGCTTCCTGATCGATTTCGCCGATAAACGCATCCGCGATCGCCATCTCGTGTCTTCTCCAAAGGGGGCTGCATCGGTCGCCGGGAACACCAATCACACCCGCATGCAGGCAGCGTGTCAAGGCGCGCCGGAGCGAGCCCCATGCGCTATGATGTCGACCAGCGTCGGGACCGGATTCCGGCGGCTCGACCTCATGCACATCACACCCCTCGACCTTCACGGCCTGCTGCTGGTCGAACTCGACGTTCACGGAGACGAACGCGGCTTTTTTGTCGAGCGGTTCAACCTCGACGAGTTCAAGGCCGCAGGCCTCCCGACCGACTTCGTGCAAGACAACCACTCGCGGTCGCGTCCGGGGGTGGTGCGAGGGCTGCACTACCAGCATACGCCGGCACAGGGGAAGCTGGTGGGGGTGACACGGGGGCGGATATTCGACGTGGTGCTGGACATCCGGCCCGACTCGACCACCTTCGGCCAGACCTTCACCACCGAGTTGTCTGACATGAACGGCCGCCTGCTGTGGGTGCCGCCCGGATTCGCCCACGGGTTCGCCGTGCTGGACGATAGCCCCGCGGACCTGCTCTACAAGGTGGACGCCCCCTACAACCCCGACGGCGAGGGTGGCATCTCGTGGAACGACCCGGACGTGGGAATCGAGTGGCCGGTGAGCGACCCCATCGTGTCCGCTCGCGACCGTGACCTGCCAACTCTCGCGGAGTTCGGACTGGGACCCGGAGACCCGCAGGATCCCCGGGATTGACTTACCGGCTGCGCCAGACCTACTCGTAGAACTCGGGCGACTTGCGCAACAGCGCGTAAGCAGCCGAGTCGTGCTGGATCCACATCCGGGCGCCCATTTCCGACATGAAGTCCTCGATCAGATCCATCGAGTCGAGCGTCTGTTGTTCGTCGAAGTTGAAAAGGGGCACCCGCTTCAACTGGCGGTTCTCGGGAAAGTGGTATAGGTCGCCACTGAGCACAACCGGGCCCGGATCGACCAGATTCACGAACAGCACCTGATGCCCCGGCGTGTGGCCGGGGGCTGACTTGATCACGACGCTCCCGTCGCCGAACACATCGTGGTCGCCATCGAGGAGCCGCGTCTCGGCGGTCTCAAGGTCGCCAAACAGACTCTGGTCGACGAACCCGCCAGCGCCACCAAACGCCGCCTCGTGCTCGGGCCGCTGCACGAGCCACTCGGACCCGGCGAACATGTTGGCATTCCCCGAATGGTCGTAGTGCATGTGCGACATCGCCAGATAGTCGATGTCGGCCGGCGTGAGTCGTAGCTCCTCGAGCTGCGCCGCCAGCGTGCGTTCGACCGTGGTGACGGTGCCGTTCTCCTGCGTGAACGGCGACCGCGCCGCCCACTCGTCCGGCAGCCCGGCGTCCCAGAGCAACCGCCCCTCGCGATGCTCGACGAGATAGCACGGTACCGAGAGCTCGTTCGTGGATGCCTCGTCCGGCATGAGCGAGAAGCGCCCAACGTCGGCGATCTCCAGGGTGCCGCAATCGAAGATGTAGAGCCGGACCGGAGCCGGGCCGGCCGCGGTCTGCTCGGCGTCACCCGCTGGCGCGTCGCCGGTCGGGGCCTCGCCATCGCCACAGGCAGCGACGAGGAAAAGGGAGCAGAGGACTGGAGCAAGAAGCCGGGGCACTCTGAGCATCCGGGGATGGTAGCCGATCCGACATCGGACGGAGCTACGTGATGGCCGCTCGGAGGTCGACGGCCATCTGGACATGCTTCGGCATGCCCCGCTCGTCGTACCGGGTCATCGCCTCGCCAAGCAGTGTCCGCGCATGGTCGCGGTCGCCAGAGCCATCGCGGTCGATGAGCATCCGCGCATACCAGCGGCGCACCTCCGGCTGGGCGATCAGGTGGGGCAGCTCCTCAGCCTGTCGAAGAGCCGTGCAGAAGTGTTCCTCGGCGACATCCCACTCGCCCGCGGCGCCAGCGGCGGTGCCAGCCGCCTTCTCCAGCAGGTCCATCGACTGGAAGTCGGCGACCGTGCTCGTATCGAGCGCCTCGAGGACGAGCGGATAGAGTGATGCCGCACGCTGCCGCTGACCGATCAGCGCTGCTGCCTCGATGGTCTTGAACGCCAGCCCCCAGGCTCCGCTCGAGTTCCGCTGCCCCGGACGCGGCAGCTCGGGAGCACGCTCATCGAGCGGCGCGGCAACATCACCGTCGCCGGTGTAGGCGGCCACCATCACCGCATTCGACCAGACACTCCAGGCGGTGTGCGGATAGCGCATCTGACGCTGGAAATCCACGGACTGAGCGACATGTGCCCGGGCCGCCTCCCAGTCGCCTCGCCAGAAGATCGTCAATCCCAACCAGGAGGCACCGGCCAGCATCCACGGAAAGTCGTTGCGTTCGTTGAAGTCGATGAACCAGCGAGCGAACGACTCGAAAGCGTCGAGGTCTCCGTCTCGGGAGATCGAATGCACAGCCCGGCCCATTCGGATGATCGCCACCGCGCCAAGTTCGCCGATGCGCTCTGACTCGATCGCCGGAACGGATGCACGCCCGCGAGCAACTCGTAGACCGGCACGCCGAAGGCGAAGATGTCTGAGCGCTCATCGACCGCGCCGCCCACTAGTTGCTCTGGCGACATGTACGCCGGCGTGCCAACCCGAACGCCCGACCCGGTGAGCGAACCGGCGGTGGTGTCGCCCTCGTCCGCCTGGCCGCCGTCGGCCAACGGCTTCGCCAGGCCGAAGTCCATGACCTTCACGTGCCCGTCGTCGGTAATCATCACGTTGGCCGGCTTCAGGTCCCGGTGTACGAACCGGCGCTTGTGCGCCGCCTCCAGCGCCTCGGCACCTCGCCGGCCAGCTCCACCGACCACCGGGTGTCAGGCAATGAGCGCTTCAGCAACTGCTCGAGCGTCTCGCCCGAGACGTGCTCCATCACGATGCCGGTGCGCCCCTCGATCTCGGCGATCTCGTGGACCTGACAGATGTAGGGATGATCGAGCGCTGCCGCCGACCGCGCCTCCCGCAGCAGACGCTCCCGGGCCGTGGCGTCCTGCTCCAGCTCTTCAGTCAGGAACTTGATGGCCACCTTCCGGCCAAGCTGGGTGTCCTCAGCGAGATGGACCTCGCCCATACCGCCAGCGCCGAGGGGTTCGAGGAGACTATAGCGGGGGCTGTCGCTCATCCGGATTGCACCGCCGATTAGGAAGAAACGCGGGATTATATCGCGATGGGCGATCTGCTCACGCGGGTGACGATCTGGCTGGCACTCGGGCTCTTCGCCAGCGCGCAGGTGGGGGCGAACGGCTGGTCCGCGCGGTCGTTTCAACTCTCACTCGCCGGCTGGGTGCTCTTCGTCACGCACGCGCTGCTGGCCTTCGGCACCCACTACGAGTGGAGCCACGCGGTGGGGTACGCGGCCACCGCGGCCCAGACCGCCGAATTGACTGGATTCGACTGGGGCGGTGGGTTGTATGTGAACTACTTGTTCGGGCTTGTGTGGCTCGGGGAGCTGATGTGGTGCTGGCGGGATCACGAGGGCTACATGCACCGGGCGCGCTGGGTCGGGCACGCCGCCCGAGGTTTCTTCTTCTTCATGATCGTGAACGGGGCGGTGATCTTCGTCCCCGGCCCGCAGCGGTGGCTCGGGGTGGTCCTGGTGGGAGTGCTGGCCTGGGCCTGGTGGCCGGGATCGTCGACTCAGGACGTGGGAACGAGCCGCTCATAGACGTCGAGCGTGCGCGTGGCCATCTCGTCGGTGCCGTAGTGTTCCTCGATACCGGCACGGGCACTGCGGCCGAGCTCAGCCAGGCGCTCGGGGTCGCCGCTCAGCTGTTCAAGCGTCTCTTCCAGCTGCTCGAGGTTCTCTGGGTCGACTAGCACCCCGCCGCCGGTGCGCTCGAGCATCTCGGTGTAGGTGCCTCGGCGAGGCGCCACCACCGGCACCCCGCACGCCATCGCCTCGATCAACGACATCCCCTTCGGATCGTCGTAGACGGCCGGCACCACGAAGAGGTCCAGCCCCTGGAGGAACGCTACCTTGGCGTCGAGATCCAGCTCTCCCCGGTAGTGGACGTCGTCCGACAGCCCCCAGCTCTTGACCTCACGTTCGATCGACTGCCAGTAGGCGTTGTGCTCGGGCCCGAGGTAACCGGCCAGTTCTACCCGGCAGTCGGCCAGCGCCCCTCGCTCCCGTAGATCTCGGAAGGCGTCGCACAGAAGATGGATGCCCTTCTCCGGGGCGATCCGCCCCAGATAGCCCATGGTGAGCCGCCCGTTGCTCGGTCCTGGAGCCGGCTGGAAGCGGTCAATGTTCACGCCGAGCGGCACCACCCGCATCTTGGCGCCCGGAATCTGCAGATACCGGCTCATGTAGCCCGCGTAGTAGTCGCTGACCGCCACGAACGAGTCGACGTGCTCGACGTGCGAGCGGATCAGCTCCTTGGCCCGGCCACGATACGGCTCGAGCAGCCCGTCCATGAAGATGTTCTCGCCCTGCAACGTGCAGTTGATCGGGCAGCCCAGCGCCTGCTTCAGTGGCTCGGCGATGGCGATCAGCATGGAGTTCGAGATGTCGAGCACATCGGGCCGGGGCTGGCCCTTCAGCCAGTGCACCAGCTTGTCGAGCTCCTTCCGTTGGTGCCCATGTGTGCCTTCCAGCACCGACACGGTCAGCGATCCGAGCTGCGTCGGGCTGGTGCCGACGGCCCGGCCCGACACCGCCTTCAGCAGCCAAGGCGACTCCCACAGCCGATCGAGCAGCCAGGGGGTCTTGCGGAAGAGCGAGACGTATTGCTCAAGATAAACGCTGATTCCACCGAAGAACACCCGCTGCTGGCTGACGTTCTCTTCGTCAGTGCGGGTCGGCGTATAGAGCGGGAGCAGGGTAACGTCGTGGCCCTTCCGTGTCAGTGCCGTCGCCAGGGTGTTGTCGCGGATGCAGCTTCCGCAGTACATGCCACCGGCGCCCGCCGTGATGTACGTAATCTTCACCGAGCGCCGATTATACGGCTACTCGGTCCGGAGGCTGGTCATGGGCGCCTGGTGGGCCGCCCGACGGGCAGGCAGATACGCGGCCAGCAGCGCGACCGACGTGAGGGTCAGCGCGACCAGGGCGTAGGTGAGGGGACCGGCGCTGGACACTCCGTACAGGAAGCCAGCGATCAGCCGAGTCCTCAGCAACGACACGACGACACCGACCAGCAAGCCCCATCCCACCCAGCGGACGCTCGGCACCAGCACCGTGGCCAGGATCTGTGTCGGTCGTGCCCCAAGGGTAAGTCGGATGCCTAGCTCGGGCGCGCGCTGCCTGGAGAGGAAGGCCACCACCCCGTAGAGCCCCGTGGCGGCCAGCGCGAGCGCGACCAGGCCGAACAGCGACAACAGGCTGGCCGCCACCCGCGCGGGGAGCAACGAGATCCCGGTCAGCTCGGTCAACGGGCGCGAGTCGATGATGGGGAGCTCACGGTCGATCCGGGCCAGCGCCTGACGTACCGGTTCCATCGCCAGCGATAGCTCTGTCACCGTCGCCACCAACATCGTCGCCGACTCGTCATAGCGCTGGGCCAAAGGCCGATATACGAATGCGCGCGGCTCCTCTCCGACCGTGACATAGGTGCTGTCTTGCACCAGTCCCACGACCTCCACCACGGGATGACCACCGTCGCCGATCACGAATCGGCGCAGACGTTTCCCGACCGGGTCCTCACCGGGCCAGTACCTCGACGCCAGGGTCTGGTTGACGAACACAACCGGAGGGTTCCCGGCGGTGTCCCGTTCGTCGAAGTCCCTGCCGGCCAGCACCGGGATCCCCAGCACATCGAAGTGTCCTGGATCGACCGCACTCTCGTTCACCCGCGGAAGCCGTGCGGCCTCCTCAGGAGGGGGCACGGGGGCGCCGTCCCGGAAGAGCAGCGACGTGCTGTTGGACAGCGTCAACAGGACGATGTCGGTGAAGCTGGCCCGGCGAACCCCTGGGATCGCCTCGACCTCGGTCACCACCCGTCGCTGCAGGCGTCGGCCGGCCTCGGGGTCGAGCCCTCGCACGTCGAGGTTCAGGTTGACCGCCAGCACCCGATCCGGGTCGAGACCAAGCTCGGCGCGCTCGGCGCCGGTCAGGCCGCGCACCAGCAACCCACGAACCACCAGCAGCACCACCGACACAGCGATCTGACCGACCACCATCACGCTCCTGAGCCGCCCCCCTCGCGAGCTGCCTCCCCGTTGCCGCGACTTCAGGGCGCCGACCACGTCTACCCGGCTGTTTTGCCATCCTGGCGCCACACCGGCCAGCAGTGTCGCCGCCACGGAGACGGCGACGGCAAACGTCAGGACGCGGACGTCCATCGCGAGGTCCAGCGCGATCGGCACGGGCACCGGCAGCTCCGCCGTCTCGGCCAGCCTCGCGAGCCCACCCGCGGCGAGGGTACCGAGGACCGCGCCGGCCGCGGCCAGCAGCCCGCTTTCCGCCAGCTGCTGTCTGAAAATCGCCCCTCGACCCGCCCCCAGCGCCAGACGCACGCCCACCTCGTGCCGACGCACCGCGCCTCTGGCCAGCAACAACGTGCCCAGGTTCAGGCAGGTCACGAGCAGCACCAGCCCGGAAACCGCCAGGAGGAACCCGGCGAACCCGGCCACCGGCACAGGACCTCGGCCGGCAACATGCGAGCGGGGTGCACGGTCACCTCGCGCGGCCCGGGCACCCTGGCCGCCCGCGCGCGAGCGTTTATCGCCCTCAGCTCCAGCTGAGCCCCGGCCAGTGTCGTATCGTCGCGGAGTCGGCCCAGCATCTGCACGTTGACTCGGGAGGCGTTGACGGCGGCCACCGGATTCAGCAGATCCGGATCAGCCATCAGGACCGGCGCCATCGACATCGGCGCCCACACCGCAGGCGCGCTCGGTGCCGACACCCCGGAGAACCGGGCGGGCAGCACCCCGGCCACCCTCACCGGCTGACCGCTCAGCCAGACCGTCTCGCCGACCAGCCCGAGATCGCCGTCGAACCGCTGTCGCCAGAAGCGATGACTCAGGACGATGCCGGCCTCGCCGGGTTGGTCGTCGGTCGCGCCACGCCACCGGCGTCCCTCGGCCATCGACACTCGCAAGAGCTCAAAGAAATCGTCACTCACGAGCTCGCCGAACACCGGCTCGGCCACCCCATCGCCCACCCGGAGACTGAGCATCAGCTCGCGGGTGGCCACCAGCGATTCGAGCTTGGTGGTCTGTTCGCGGTAGAGGAGAAACTCGGGGTAGGGCGTGGACGAGAAGGTGAAGCTGTGCACCCGGACCAGCCGGTCGGGTTCGGGGGCGGGTAGCCGCTTGAGGAGCAGCCCGTTGGCGAACGTGAACACCGACGTGTTCACGCCGATGCCGACCGCCAGCACCACGATCGCGACCAGCGTGAACCCCGGACTGCGGCGCAGCCGCCGCAGCGCATAGCGCACGTCGCCCATGAGCGTCTCCACCATGGGGGTCAGACGCACGAGCGACCGATCGGGTTCGGTGACGCCGGCCCTCTTGGTACTACTCTTCGGCTATGGCGTACAGGAACTCGCGTCCCCGCAGATACAGCTCGTCACCCACGACCACGGGTGAGGCATCGAACCCATCGTCGAGCTCGTTGGTCGCCAGCACCTCGAAGGTCTCGCCCGCCTGCAGGACGACCGTGGTGCCCTGACGTCCGGGCACATAGATGCGACCGCTGGCCGAGACCGGCGACGCGTAGACGCCGCGCAGCGCCCGGATCCGCTCCGGCCCCCAGACCCGCTCTCCGGTGCCCGCGTCGTAGCTGCTGAGGATGCCGTCGTTGCTCTTCACCAGATAGATGATCCCGTCGTGCAGCAGCGGAGACGGAACGTATGGCGTGTCGCGGTCGAGTGACCACAGAATGGCATCCGAACCGGTGATGTCGCCCTCGGCCGCGCTCAGGTCGATGGCGGCCAGCCGATTGCCCCGGTAGCCGCTGGTGACATACACGGTGCCGTCGTCA